>Ga0210394_10000065_pt1 | contig 255779 bp, 214 predicted proteins | sample IncBWC12MmetaG_FD_160121 | JGI IMG/M metagenome (GOLD analysis project Ga0210394, IMG submission 160121) | Forest soil microbial communities from Barre Woods Harvard Forest LTER site, Petersham, Massachusetts, United States - Inc-BW-C-12-M | ecosystem: Environmental > Terrestrial > Soil >... | reverse complement strand
ATCCGCTGCACCGTCCCAACTGCCCCTTGAAGTGATAAATGCTTGAAAGTTCGACATTAGGGGCGGCTGGTTGGTTGTGATTGCCATTCTTATCGAGCCACGGAATTGGATACGGGCAGGGTCCTCCATTCGAGGGTGAACGATCAAGGGGGATTGTTGGAGCACACGATTGCGCCTGTGCACCAAGCAGTCGGACAGATATCGGAGCCGCTGCCAGAGAGACCGCCCCAATCCTCAGCATGCGGCGTCGGCTGAGCGAGATTCGTGACCGCAGGTCCTCAATTGCTACGTTTTCTCGATCGAATAGGAATGCCATTTGCTCCCTCCTTTTTGCCGCGTCTGCCCGTGCGTCGCGGTCGTTCGCAATTTGCCAATAGTCATTTTCCTGCACAGGCTTTCTGTTTACTTGAGCACGCTCACGCTTGAGTGGCCCGCAAGTTACCAGCTATCTGACGCGGCACAATTGTTCGGTTGAAGGCGATCATGCCGCGCCTGAGGTTGATCCCATCGAGAAAAGGGTTCAATCATCCGCATGTCAAAATTCTCTTTTCGATAGTGTTCTAGGGGGCCACCCACACTTTTCCCGGCGCCACTAGATCCGCATTCGAGACCTCCGTCATCAGTCGAATTCGCTGCCAATTCGCCTTCTTCGGCGGCTTGGCCAGAAACGTGAGCAGGTATTGGTGCGTCAGCCGTTTTTCGGCGTCCTCGAGAAACGGAGTGAACGACACCGGCGGCCCCGTAAACCCTATGTAATAGGCCTCTCCTCCCGTTTCATCCGCTAGTTGCGACAGATAGGTCTGGCCCCAGTACGTCTGCCAATAACTGTGACCGAAGTGTCCTACGCCAGGTGTATATATCGCCGAAACCGTGATGCCGGCGCGCAAGGCGTTGTCGATCGCTTCACCGAGGTACGGGTCCTGCAAGTCTCCCGTACCATACAAGTGGTCAACTCCGTCCGTCACCACAATAACCGCTCGCCTCGCGGAGGTCGTGGGCCAGCGCTTAACCAGGTCGGTCAGCGAAAGATACGGGCTAGCGTTAACCCCTCTTATTTTCAGCGGAAGGCGCAACGCCTTCGCCGCTAACGAGTGATTGCTCGTCAGATTCTGAATAACTTGAGCAACACCGTCACGCATATAGGCCACACCAACTGTCGTCGTGTCTGGCTGTGAGCTGATGAAGTTGCGCAGATCATCGAGCTGTGTACCCAGTGTGGTGTTGGATCCATCGTCCAACGAAATCATTAGCTCCAGCGCAGCATGTTCGCCTTGAGCCGGGACCCAGTCGACCACTGGGTCACGATCGTGTCCCTCATGCACCATCACATCTTCGCGGTTGATCACCGGAGGTTCCTTTCCTTTGCGGGCTTCAACCGTGACCACGACATGCACGGGAACTCCCGCGGGCTGCTGGGCTCGTACACCGGCAACGGTGATTGCCAATACGAATACGGCTAAGGTGAACTGACAGGGTTTTTTCATGGCCTGCCCCTTTGCACAAGTCTCCCAACGAATTTTTCGGCCGTACTCCTCTCAGAGCTTCAAAGCGGGCCGCCCCTGTACACCCTCAGCGTCAGTTGAGAGGCTGACCTCAAGCCATGCCTTAGCGTCGGACTCCCGCTTGTCCTCGGCAGCTCGGGCATACTGCACAGCGTCGCTGCCGAGCAGCAAGTGAGGTGGGAGCTGCTCTTTGGTGGCGAGATGCAGGATGGCCTGAGCCACCTTTGCAGGATCACTCGTCTCATGTCCCCAATACGTTGCAAGCGTTCTAAGCAACGCGCCGACAGACGGCTCATACTCCGGCAAAAGAATCGGGACATCCGCAACCGCACGATTGCCCCAGTTGGTCCGCATGCCACCCGGTTCCAGAGCGCATATCTTTACTCCGAAGGACGCAACCTCCAGAGCAACGGCTTCGGTGAAGCCTCCTACAGCCCATTTCGCGGCATGATAGGAGGCACTTCCCGGGGTTGCAAGCCGGCCGCCGACCGATGAGATCTGCAAAATGCATCCACTCTTTTGCTGACGCATGATTGGAATGGCAGCTCGCGTCATGGAGACGACCCCAAAGAAGTTCGTCTCAATCAAGGCGCGAAATCTCTCTGAACTCACCTGCTCAAACGGGGCCGTGTCTCCATATCCGGCATTGTTGACCAAAACATCCAACCGCCCGAAGACATCGACAGCCTTGGCGACTGCGGCCTTCGCAGCGGCCTCATCGGAAACATCGAGAGAGGCCGTAGACACCTGTTCGCCATATCGCTCGACAAAATCGTTCAGTCGCTGCGGATCGCGAGCCGTTGCCAGCAGGCGATCACCCGATTCAAGAACTGCCTCTGCGATTTCGCGGCCCAAACCACTTGCGCTTCCAGTTACCAACCATACTTTGGACATCAGAACCTCCGTTTAGTGGTTTCCTCATTGCATAAAATCTCTCAACGACTTTCCCCTTTTAGACTCCCGAAGTCCTAACCAAACGTGAAATCAAGTGCGTGAACGCCAAGATCGAGGAACTCGATTTCGAAGGTTCGATCTACGATCGGACCTTTTTGCCGGATGAGCTGATAGAGTCGGGGCTGTTGAATTTCGCCAGAGCCGTCCGGAGCCGTGTCAACGCCGGAGTTTTCCCCGGGAGCGGCGCCATCCAGTCTCACGACAAACCGCACGGGCTTGCCATCCTTGGCAGGAGCCAGCACCAGGTTCAGGTCACGACTGTGGAACCGGAACACGATCTTGCCAGGCACTGTCTGCAGCACGGCGCTCTCGGCATCGACGTTCCACGAGCCGCTCAACCCCCAATGATTCAAAGAGAGTTTCATGGGCGCACTGAAACTCTGAATCGAATCTTTGTGCACTTTTTCGGGCGAGGCGAAATTCTGCGCCTGGCGATAGCCGATATAGGTTTCGGGAGACCGCTCATCCGTCCAATCGGGTGCGGCCTCGATTCCAACACCGGATACGCTGGTCGTGCCGGAAGCTAGGCCAGTTGCTCCGTTCTCCTTCAGGAGTTCCTGGATGACGCGCTCGATTTCGCCATAATCGCCTTCTCCAAAGTGGTGGTACCGAATTCGCCCTTTCGCGTCGACGAGATACTGGGCGGGCCACGCTTCATTGTTAAACGATTGCCAGATCCTGGTCTTACTGTCGATGGCGACCGGAAAAGTAACGTTCAAAGTGCGCACGGCATTTTCTACATTCATCGGTTCGTGCTCGAACGAAAACTCTGGCGTGTGGACACCGATCACTACCAAGCCTGCATCGTGATATTTTGACGCCCAGTTCCTCACATAGGGCAAGGGCCGTAGAGAGTTGATGCAGGTGTAAGTCCAGAAATTAACCAAAACAACCTTGCCGCGAAGCGACTTACTGCTCAACGGGGTGGAGTTGAGCCAGCCGATGGCGCCGTCCAAGTCAGGCATGGCGCCTTCGTCGCTGACGAATGGCTGAGAAGCTGCGTTCGCCGTCTTGACGACAGAAAAGCTTGTGAGTAAACCCGTGCTCCATCCCGTCAGGACAACGACGACCGCCATGATCACAGCCACTCTCGGAGAGCAACGGACCCATTTCTTAACATGCAAATAATTTTTCATTGCGGACACCCCTAGCTACCAAAGCCTGAAATCGCTCAAATCGATCGACACCATCAACCTATCGGTGAGTGGCGTCAAGTTGCCTGCGCGCATATATGCGCGTCTGGTCGTCGGCAGTTTTATCCCTTCAACTTCTACGAAATGCGAAACATACTGTGTGGCTGCGAAGCCACCCGATGCGTTGACGTGGTAATCATGACGCCTTAGGAGTCCGTTTGCCCCGAAGTAGAAGTCCTGCTCTTTGCTGTGACTTGCGATATCAGGCGGAAACGTCGCGCGCAAGCCTCGCCATTCCTCATCATCCTCTTGCCAGGATGGAATCTCGACAACATCAAAGCCCGGCCAAGAGAGGAGAAATGGCACGTTCAAATAGGTCCAGAGTGCGTAGCCGTTGAAGTAAGCTCGATCCAATGCATCCCAGGGCGCATTGGTATCCTTACCCTCTGCATGTTCCGCCGGATCAAATCGCTCCGCTACCAACTTGCCGTCGACAGTGACAATAGCCACACGATTGGGCGTAAAGTCAGTCAGCTTGTCTGGAGTGCCGTATGGAAAAACCGAGGACCACTCCCTATCCAGCGATGCGGACATTTGCCGGGGGGAGGGATCCTGCGGTACACCTTTCATCTCCCATAGATCACCTCCACTGCGGATCGTAGCGGATATCTTTGTGAATTGTTTCCATTGTGTCAGTCCTCCGTGCGCATCCAGCACTTCTTTCAGTAGTGGGGTCATATCTTCACTCCCATCCTGGTGTGCGGTTTGCAGGCTAGGTAGAGCAGAATCGTTATTCATGGTGCCTCTCTCCTTGATGCAGACTGACCCGATCAAAAAGCGTCCACGTCGATGACAGCTTTGGCAAAGGCCTGTGGAGCTTCTTGGGGCAAATTGTGACCAACGCCACCGGTGATAAGCCGGTATTCATATTTACCCGAAAACTTCGAGCGATAGGCTGTGGAATCCGGGTGCGGTGCTCCATTCGCGTCCCCTTCCATCGTGATCGTGGGCAGGGAAATAACCGGACTTTGGGCGAGTCGCTTGTCCAGTTCGGCATATTTCGTCTCGCCATCCGCCAAACCCAACCGCCAGCGGTAATTGTGGATTACGATGGCGACGTGATCCGGGTTGTCGAACGACGCTGCGCTGCGCTCGAACGTCGCGTCATCGAAGTTCCACTTCGGCGAAGCCAGCTGCCAGATGAGCTTATTAAAGTCGTGCCGGTATTTGTCATAACCTGCGCGCCCTCGTTCTGTCGCAAAATAAAACTGGTACCACCACTGGAGCTCGGCATTTGGTGGCAACGGCGCCTTGCCGGATTCCTGACTGCCGATCAGATAACCGCTGACCGAAACGATTCCCTTGCAGCGTTCCGGCCAAAGCACCGCCATGATGTCAGCGGTCCGCGCGCCCCAATCGAAGCCAGCGACGATCGCTTTGTCGATCTTGAGGGCATCCATAAGATTGATAATGTCGACGGCGACCACCGACGGCTGCCCGTTCCGAAACGTCTCGTCAGAGAGAAAACGCGTAGTACCGTACCCGCGCAGATACGGGACGATCACCCGGTAACCCGCCGATGCCAACACAGGAGTCACATCGACAAAGCTGTAAATGTCGTAGGGCCAGCCGTGCAGCAGAAGTACCGCAGGACCATTGGCGGACCCAGCTTCCGCGTAGCCAACATTCAGCAGGCCAGCGTCTATCTGCTTCAGCGGGCCGAAAGTTGTGCCGGACGATCCGTTTGTCCCCGGCATAGCCGCGGTCATATTCTTATCGTTGTTCTTGCCAGGTTGCGCGACTACAGAACTGATCGTAACGAGCTCTGCGGCAGCGAGGGTCATCGCGGCGTTGCGCATGAAACGGCGCCGATTTTGGTTGATCTGATCCGTGTTAACTTGACCTCGGTTGGGTGTTTCAGACATTTCACTTTCCTCCAATTGGCTTGAATTTCGAACCCCTTCTTTTGGCGCTCGTTTCCGATTGCATCCGGCGCTATGATTGCATCAAGACACAAGGGACGTATCAAAGCAATTGGACGATGGTATTGGCGATACCTGGGTATCAGTTGTCGATGCGCCGAGTGACCCCTGACAATGCAGTGCAACATCCAGCCGATTTGCCAACCGAATCGATGCCGCGATCGTGATAGCCCGCCAATCTCTGGGCGTAGATTGAGGCGATACATCCATTAATCCCGATTCGTCGAGCCAATCCTCTGCTGACATTCTGGCCTGATCTGCACCGAACAACTCTGCTACCGCAGCGATGAACGCTGATAACTCGCGCTCGGCTAAGTGCGTCTGGTCGGCGTACAACGAATTGGAAAGTGATTCACTCTGCGTCATGATGTCCTCTTCTCCGCTTCATTAGAAGTGGTCACGCATTGTTGTATGGGGAGGTCTTAGGAAGAGGAGAGAGTCTCACCTCTCTCCTCCACCACAGCGGTCACCTCCGCCCGGTTGCTGCATCATTCCGGCTTGTACTCGATGACCCCAAAAGTACCTGCTAGATTGTTGTGCGGACCGGCTGCAAAGAACAGCTGATTTGTATTTCCATTCTTGGCATCTCCTCCGCCGAATTCGATTCCCCACAACTGATCGATGCAAATTGGCTTCCGGTCGGAGCCCTTCAGCGTGCCCACAAATTGCCCGGTCTCGATGTTGAAGGCATTAATTTCTCCACTGTTGGTGTTGTTGGAGATGAGCAACGTATTGCTGAGCGGGCCGAAATTCCTAGGAGCGACGGTCAAACCCCAGGGCTGGGCCAGCGGCTTGCCGTTAATGAGTTGGCGGACAAAGGTACCGTCCTCTTTGAATATGTCCACAAAGCCAGTCGGACTGCCATCGGTCGGGGCAAACGATACGTACACCAGACCGTTGATGTCCTGAAGGCCGAAGGGTGCATAACCTGAAGGAAGGCTCGGATCGGTGAAGGAGTTGACGTAACTGTAGGTGCCATCGAAGACATCGACTCTGGCATGGGCAAGATCGGCTGCATAGAGTTGGTTCCCGGAAGTCTCGGTGCTAACGGCTAAACCCGTATACTGTGCGCCCATGGAATTGTTGTTTACCATGATGAACGCGAGGTTGGGATTCACTGTTGGAGACCATGAACTAATCGTGCCGTCCAGGGTGGCAAATATAAAGTGTGCCAGCTGTCCTTGAACCTCGAAGTCGGTCGAGCCGTTAAAGACAATTCCGGTTGGGCTTCCGGGCCCGACGCCCGTCGCCGACGGAACCAACACCGTCGGAGTCTGATGAGCTCCCGTGCCGTCGTAGAGAGTCGACCACCCCGACGCCTCATCGGACACCCACCAAGGTCCGGGGCCGTGCGCGATACCCCAACCGTTCGCAAGAAGAGGATCATCGTTATGGGCGGTATGGACCTGGTTTGAAACGAGATTTGTGAGTTTGTATTGAGCGTGGGCCGCATTCGAAATCAGCAACAACGCGATTCCCACATAGATAGGCAAGGCAAAAACACGACGAATCATGGAACATTCTCCTTCGTAATCCAAAGTTTGCCGATTCGGTGATCCTCGTCGGCCTTTCTTCGGACACTATGCGATCGATTCCGATTTCCGACAAACCTAGATCGAGGGTCAGGTTTCACTGGATTGGGAGGGTAATTCGGTTACACTTCCGAGGTAGTTAGCGCTTGTTCTTTCGAGTGTCGATATCTATTCGCTTCCATCCAAAAAGGCGAGCATCTACCGACCAGGCTCCGGGCCCAAGCAGAGCAATCGCCAGGGCGAGGGTACAGAGCAGAATGTCGGTTGCAGGATCCCCATATCGTGAAATGATTCGCCACAATTCAAGGAGCACCATAGCGGCCGCAACTACGGGAGTCCATAATCCTGCGATTAGCAGTAGTCCGGCAGTTGCGATTAAGAGATGGAAGAAGCCAGTTCCGAAGGTGGGTGTATTCCCCAACACCAGAATGCTACGGGCGATTAATGAACTGCCTGCAGCAACTCGCAGCAAAAGGAGCCCGACCCCGGGCCAGCCACGAGCGAATGTTGAGAATAGGCGCTGCACACCAGATTGAGATGATGAATCTTCTGAAATCCGGGCGAAAGCCTAAAAAGGTCGGCCTGAATCACTCTTTCGAGTGATTAAAGTTCGAAGATGCCGCGCCTCAACCCAATCAATGCTGCATGGGTTCGATCATTGGCGCTCAGTTTTGAAAGGATGCTTCTAACCTGGCTCTTGATCGTTTCTTCGCTGATTGCGAGCTGCGCACCGATTTCCTTGTTGGCATATCCCTCAGCAATCAGCCGTAGAACTCGGATTTCTGCTGGTGTCAACGCATCCTCGCCCGCATGTTCTGCAAGTTGGCAGGAGACCTCGGAAGAAAGTACTTTCCTTCCTGCATGGACCGCTCGGATTGTATCGGTGAGTTCCTTATGCAAAGAATTCTTGAGAAGGTAGCCGCGGGCGCCTGCTTTTAGAGCGCGCACCACCTGAACGTCGCCCATATAAGTTGTCAGCACAATCATTCGAGCGTCAGGGAATTCAGCGCGAATAGCAATCATGGCATCCAAACCGTTCATTTCTGGCATCTGCAAATCCATCAAGGTTATGTCTGGAAGATGTGCACGAAACTGCTGAATCGCCTCCTGCCCATTCGCCGCTTCCGCGACCAGACACATATCAGATTGGGCAGCTACAAGACCGGCGATTCCTAGACGGAATGTTGGGTGGTCATCGACGGCCAGGATGCGAATCGATTTCGTTCCCGTATTCATGATCTTGTCTGGCTTCGTTTCGTTAGAATCCGCAAACGGGAAAGACCGGGCTTCGTGTAAGCGACGGAAGAAGGAACAGTAAGATCGATCTCAGTACCTGAATTCACTTCGCTCCAGATAGTGAGCTCGCCCCCTAAAGATTGAGCACGTTCACGCATCCCGCTTAAACCATAGTGTCCGGAGAGTCCATCGGTGCGAAGAAGTTGTGGGTCGATCCCTTGTCCGTCGTCCCGGATCCGCAATCGAAGTTGCCGCGTATCATAATGGATTTCAACTTCGAGGTTCCGGGCTCGTGCGTGCCGGAATGCGTTTCGCAAGGCCTCGCCCGCAATTCGATAAACTTCATCCCTCGTGATTGGAAGAAGATCCCGGGGCGTGCCTTCCACTTCAAGATGATAGGCTGGGGCATCACCGTTCGATCCATCGGCAGCCAGCGCCTTCCCAAGTGAACCAAGCGCGCCTACCAGGTCGTTGCTGCCCAGGCTCGTCGAGCGCAACTGCTGCACAGCGTCTCTCCCTTCGATGAGCGCCTGAGCAGTTTGATCGATCGCACTATCGAGAACACCTTTCGCCTCATCTGAATGAGCACTAAACAAATCTGACGCTGCCTGGAAACGAAGCAAAAGTGCGTTGAAACTCTGGAGCAGGGTATCGTGCAGGTCGCGCGCGATGCGCGTGCGTTCGTTCACGCGCGCTTCCAAAGCAATATTGAACCGACGCTGCAGTTGCTGAACTCGAAGTTGATAAATGCTCCAGAGTAATGTTAAGAACGCAGTAACACCTAACATACGGAACCAGGTCGTCTGATAAAACGTGGGCAGAACGGAGAAATCAATCGAGGCGCCTTCAGTGTTCAATATGCTGTCACTGTTGCTGCACATTAGTCGAAACCGGTACCTACCTGGGCTCAGATTGGCGAAGGCGGCTTCTCGATTGCTTGTGGCGTCACTCCATCCCCGGTCAAAACCATCGAGCCAATAACGATAACGGATGCGCTCAGGACTTGCGAGAGTCAACCCCAAATAATGAAACACGATTCTGTGCTTGCCAGATGGAAACCGGATCGGCTGTTCCAAATTGACTTCATTGCCATCCACCGCAACCGTCTCGACGCGCAACAATGGCGGAAATGAGTTCACAGCGCTTCGATCTGGATTCACAACCGAGAGGCCATGAGTTGTCGAAAACCAAACGTTTCCCTGAGAGTCTGCGAGGACAGAGCGGAAGCGCTTGACGCCTTCGGTGCCTGCCAAGCCATTGTCCCGCCCATACATCCGAAAAGCTGAATCCTCGAGTACCTTATTGCTCGTCAAACTGGCTCGCCGTGCTCGCAGCACTCGAGCACTCGTTGCTATCCACAGCGATCCGCTACCATCCTCCGCTATTCCAAAGATGGGCTCGGTCAGCCACGATTGAGTGCCTGGAGGAGTTTGAACGCGCCCGTTACGAAGAAAGGCCAAGCCTCCCGCAGTGCCAATCCAAAGAACACCACCGGAGTCCTCGAGCAGGCAGTTGATATCTTGGGAAACGAGACCATCGCGGACGCCATAAGTTCGCCAGTGGTTCTTCGAGAACTCGCTGAGGCCTTTCGGTGTGCCGAACCATATAGTACCGTCGGGCCCCTCGGCGATTGAGGAGACGGTATTGGAGGGGAGGCCGTCGGTCGTTGTATAGTTCGTGAAGTGTCCCCCCTTGAGTTCGCTGATGCCGCCACTCAGGGTACCGGACCACACCGTGCCATCCCGACTTTCATAAACAGCGTAAACGCTGTTTTGCACCAGGCCGTCCGCCTTTATGTAGGTCTTAGCTGTAAACGAAGTGCCTGAGTACCGCAGATGGGTGAGTCCACCCTGTTGTCGTCCCAGCCAAACATCATCCTTGTCAGTGCCAGTAATGGAGTAGACGACGTCGTTGGCGATCCCAGCGGCGGTGACAGCCCCATTTTTTTCTCCCTTCAACCACCGCAAACCGCCCTCAATGGGTGCAATCCAAGTGCGACCGCGGGAGTCAACGTATACCGGCCCCGTGCTTTGCGATTTCGAATTGGGAATAGAGTACGTAACAAAGTCGCTGTCGCGCAGTCGTTCGAGGCCGCGTGCGCTACCGAACCAGATGCTTCCCTCCCGATCTTCGAAGAGCGCAGTCACTGGCCCCCTGGTTTCGTGAGCACCCAGTAAAGAAACCCCATTCGCGTTGTACCGAAACAATCCGCGGCTCGTGCCAATCCAGATGTTCAAGTCCCGGTCGCGAAGCATGGAGAGCACGTCGAGATTGAGGAGAGATGACGGTACACCTGCCGAACTAAGCTCTGTTCCATTCCAGCGCAACACGCCATTCGCCGTCCCGAGCCACAGTTCCGAGTTCTTAAGAGGCAGAAAACAGTGAATCGTCGTAACAGCCCCTCCATTGGAAACGCTCGAAATGTGGCCCTGCTGGAGATAGAAGAGCCCTCGATGCTCCGTGGCAAGCCAAATCTTTCCGTCGTCAGTCTGCGCCATAGAGATCACCAGCAAGGTGGGTGACGCCAGACGATCAAACCAACTGAAGGGAGTTGCTTGCTCATGAGGAGCCCTTGCAGCGTCGGTGAGAAGAGCTGCGGACGACAGGCTCCGAAAGCCGTTCCCGCCGTATGTTAGAGTTCCCGCAGCTGATGATGAGAGCAAAACAGCACCGGAGCTTCCCCGTGCCATTGCGGTTGTGCCGCCCTCAGCCCAGCCGCGGATAGGCTCGAAGATTCCATTGTGGTAACGAAAGACTTGGGTGTTTTGTAGCAAGATCCAAAGGTTATCGCTTGCATCCACTACGAGCGTTCGCACAGGGCCAATCCCGATTGGATCCGGGTGGGCCCATTCAAACTCACGAAAATTGAAACCGTCGAAACGAACGAGGTCCTTATCCGTCCCTATCCAGAGATAGCCATTGGAAGTCTGCGCGATGGCCGTTATAGATTCGCCCGGGAAGCCTTTCTCTGCTCCCCACGACTCGCGGAGATATTGCGACACGTCCCGGGCAGGATCTACGGCAGACGCTGAAACAGTCAAGCAGAGAGCGGCGAGGCTGGTAATGGCCCACCTGAGTAGAAGCCGTCTTCCACAAGCATTCTCACGGAAGGTATGCGAACTTCTCAACCACCACCTCGCTTGGCTTCTGCATAGGATTTTTGTCGCTCGCAACGACATAAAAAATCAGACGGGGCATCGCCTCGCCGGGTACGGGTATCGTAGATGTGAACTCATGTTCGGAAACGAGTGGCGCTCCCGCGCCCGAAGATCTTCCGCGAAAAGTCTTGAAAGTTGCATGACCAGATTCCCAGCGCAGGACAAATGTCAACGGGCCTGCGGGCGCCGCAAATGTGTATAGGTTCCCGGGAATGTAGAGCGGTTGAATTGTGTACCGCGTATTATTTTTGTTCTCAGCGTCCCGCCCACCAACCTCTACGTCCATTTCCCGAAAGTGCTGCTCGCTATTTGAGTCGTCGAAGGTAAACATGCTGAAGACCGCGGCCGGTTCCAGATGGGACGTATCGCGTACAGTGACCGAATACGTGCCATACCCGAGAGTGCGCCCCAAGAATATTTCTGCACAAGACCATTTACCCGACTTCCTTGTAATTCGCATGTGGAGCGCGCCCTTGGCATCGGTCCACGCATTTTCGGGATCGTAGAGGTTGCTTAGGCCTCCCTTGTCACTCTCAATCACACGAACACTCCAATCGTAACCACTGAACTTAAGCGAGCCGGTGGGAGCCAATTGCGGTGTCCCGGTACCCTTGACGATGGTTACGAGGGCAACGGAACCGCCCTGAGTCGGAGCTACATCTATTTCGGGTAACGGATGATAATCAGGCTCCACGAGTAACGCAGCATAGTCAAACCCCAGATGAGTTTCCGTGCTCCACGTTGAATCCGCTTTGATGGGAATGAACGGGCGCTCAGGCCAGGGCTGCACCCACCATTGCCCGCTGTGCGCATAAATCACAATTTGCTGCCCCGGGCGGGCGTTTCTGACACGGCCTGCGATCGTATCGACCCTCTCTCGGCCGCCCTGCGCCGCGGGTGGAATCTTGGTAAACTCAATGGCTGGTTTGGCGTCGGTTTGCCGGGAGTGACAACCCGCGAGGGCGCCACAAGCCATAATCAGAGCCAGCATCAGCCTGCTACGTCCGCCTATGTATTCGCGATCGAACTGTGCAATTCTTCGAAGATGATTTCTCACTAGGGACCCACCACCCCTAAGTTGATATGCGAAACGATGCGATCGCCTCGTATATGACTAAGTCCAAGACCGTCGTTGATCCAAAATCCCCCGCTCTTTGCAGGCTCGAAAATTCGGTGTCATTCGAAGCTGACGGCGGAGGCGACCAGGGGACGAAGCGAACGCCATCAAAGCGGAAGACTCCACTCGATGTTACGACCCACAGATAGCCGTCGGCAGTTTGCGAGGCCCAAGATGGACTGCCCGGAAAGAAGCCGTCTTGAACTCGCCACACATTATGGCGGTATTGGGTCAGGCGTTTGCTTGGGTCTAGGCCATGAGCACGATCAGTTCCTGCGCTTAAGAGACAGACAAAGCAAGTCGCGATGAGTCCATTTCTGATCATGCTTGACAGCCGCGTGGACGAGATTTTGGTTTCGCTTCTTTGAGGCGCACGGCTGCCGCGGGGGCGCAGACCGTCCGCCTCGATTCCCCACAGAACACTTTCGCAATTTAACAGCGGACAATTGCGCCGAGTCAACTGCCTGACGCCCGGCCTGTGTCGGCCGATGCCTCCACCGATGGTAGCGTCCAGCGCCCGGATGTCGTGCCCAATGTGCACTTTATCTCTATCCGTCAGGCGCAATCGGAGGCAGTGTCACCATCGCACCCGCATTCACCACACCGCTTCCAGCCACGGGCGAGGCGATCTTTGGACGGAACGCCCTGCGTGGCCGCGATGGAACGATGACACCAGAAAAGTTCAGACAAGACAATTACACGATGATATCGGCGACACCTTAGCATCGCTCGGCTGGCGAATGATTCTGGACGTCAGGGACTCTTCGTGAAGATCTGCTTCCCGCGTGCTGGTTCGCTACACCGACAGACCAGCTAACGGGAGAGCTGCCGAATTGTCATGGAGGAAGGCGTTCTAAATTTGAGTGAAGGCAGGTGTGCTCTGCGAGGAAGGAGCGAGTACCGATCGACGGTGTCAGAGGGTGGAAGACCGACACTGACGCTACCGGGTCGGAACTACTTCCAGCACGAATAAACGAAGTAGGCAATCGCAAGAACTACTAGACCTGAGACGCCGACTCCGACCAAAACGTATGTCGCCTCGCCCAGGCGCACCTTCAATTGCATCGTCTGTGACTCTCCAGCCCAAGTCTTGATCGTGTCATTTTAGCTTGAACGAAACGGGCTGATCCTGCATTCATGGAATTCGCGCGGGAGTGTTAACATCTCGCCTGCATCCCGACACAGAACAGCCCACTCAAGCAAGCTACGATACTGGTCGAATTTAACAATATTCCCCAGCCACTCCGTGCCCTATGAGGTAGTGATCACGACCACGTTTGGCACATCACAGGGTCCGACACAACCGCTGATGGTCAATTGGACTCGCTTCAGAAGTCCCCCTTTTCCGCCATTCACTCTTCAGCCATTCCACCGGAACCTCGGGGAACCCCCGCTCGATATCGCCGCAACAGCAGCCTCGGCAGATCGTAATCTGCCCGACTACGAGGCGCCTGGTCTTGAGCGGACAATCTATACTCGTGTTCGGCATACTAGACCAATTCCTGTACAACTTTCTCATCACCACGCGACGGATACCCAGTTCGCGGCACGGTCCAGAACTCATCGCCCGATCGCAGACGTGCGAGGCAACAATCTTGTGGAATTCAGAATGAAGGCCAATTCCGAAGTAACGTGAATGAAGGCTGCGAGCAGCGGATTCAGCAAGCCAAACGCTGCCATGCCGACCCCTATGCTGTCCACGACCAGCGTGCCGACGAAATTCTGCATAATGATCCCGTGGCATCGTCGCGCAACCCGCAAGGTTTCCACTAGCTTGGACAGATCGCTTCCGATCAAGATCACGTCTGCGCTCTCCCTGGCCACGTCCGTTCCTGAGCCCATTGCGATTCCAACGTTGGCTTCCACCAGAGCGGGAGCATCGTTGATTCCGTCGCCGACCATTGCGACCTTTCGATTCTTACTGCGCAGACCACTAACCCATTCTGCTTTCTGCTCGGGCAGAAGTTTACCGACTGCTTCATCGACTCCGAGATCGCGCCCCACAGAGGAAGTCACTCCTTGGGTGTCTCCACTGATCACAACGATTTTTAACCCCATGTGCCGCATCGCAGCCACCGCATTCTTGGCCTCGGGCCGCAGGACGTCGGCAACGCACTGACCCGCGCCCTGCTTCGCGGCGCTAAGTGAAGGCAAAGAATAACACGTCACTTCAGCCACGCAGCACAACACTTAAAGCCGGCGCGGCGTTGGGATTGCCTCTTTCATCCTGACAACTCAGGCGGACAGCGATAATTCCGTTCGCTTTAGTGGCAGGCGCTGCGGCGCATATTTGCGAAGGAACATTCGAACGTATTCCTCTATGAGCCGGGACGTGTTATCGGCTCTCAGGATCACGCATGTTTTGAAGCACAACGATGCATCGGAAAGCAGCTTTACGACCACACCGTCAGGATGAAGGCCTGGCGCAGTGGGCTGCGTGAGGATGGCGACGCCTACGTGCTCCAATACTAGGTCCACTGCCTGCTGTGGCGCGATGGCATCGTGAGCGTGCTTGGGAGCGATGGACCCACGTTGTGCTGCATCCATGATTGCCTCAAAGACGATCGGATCAAAACGTCTCGGAAACAGAATCCACTCATCCTTGGCCAGATCATGGAGAACCAGGCGTTCTTTGTGAGCAGCGGGGTGGTTCTCTGGGAGTACAGCATAGAGCGGAGCGGGAGCAAAAGGCACAGCCGTGATCTGAGCATCCTGCGGTGGCGCCGTCACCAAGGCGAGGTTGACTTCTCCAACAAGGACGCTATGGACCGACTCCATTACAAACTGAGTCTTTAGTCGAATTCCGAGCCTCGGATACATCGGATACAAAGGAAGCCGGATCGCAAGCATCGTGGAAACCCAGTCGTGATTGCCTGTCGTTGCCAGTGCCGCCCTCGCATTGGGCTTCTTCTTGGGCACTTGGTTTGCCAGCGAACGGCAAGCGACACCGCAGACACCAAGCGCGGCCCAGTCACAACAGGGTCCGGCGGCTCCGGAGGTACCCGCCCCGGCGCTTCCGCAGCGAAGTGCAAAGCACCATTGAGCGAAGAGCCGTCGCCATGAAGCTTTAAGACATTGTCCTCAGGCGTTTCGACATCGTGGTTTTCGATCGTGGAGGCTTCCAAACGGGCGACGGCGCGAATCGAGATCTCCGCCAGCTGTGCGGTGCCAAACTCTCTATCTCCCAGATGCGGAAGGATGGGAAGTTATTGATCGAGCGCCAGGTTTGTGCGCTGGAAACGCGACTCGGAGAATACCGCAGTGGGCGATAAGATCAGGTTGCATTCTTCAACTTCGCTGTTGTGAACTTCATCACCCGCTCTCGACATCCGTAAGTCCTTGACTATAAGTTGTGGCTCTACTAGTTGCTTCCCAGAAAGTGCCCAAAACGTCTTTTGACCTGTTGCGATTTCCATCAAGACCCAGTTGACGAATTCTTCGCGATAGTCCGGGATGCGAGGGGCTACTTCGTCTATCCGCCTGATTTTGGGGAAGATCGCCGTCTGCAAGCCGATTCATTGCCGACCCGCTTCGTCTTGGCATCGCGATTGCCTCTAGAAAAGTGTGAGTGGCTTGCAACACGGCGCTCCGACGAGGTGACTTATGACAGTCCTACTGGTTCTCGTCACATTCGCAATCTTCTTGCTGATCGATTATTTCCGCACTCGCCACGTGGCTGCACAGCCCGCGTTGCAAGTGTCTAGTTCGAAGCGGGACTCGGCAGTGCCACGCTTACAGCCAGCCTTGGTCGGCGGTTTCGAGGTGCCGGAAAACTTGCGCTACCACCCCGGTCACACGTGGGCGTTGAGTGAGAGCCCCAACCTAGTGAGGGTCGGCATGGACGATTTTGCTTCCAAGCTGACCGGCAAAATAGAGCACATCATGCTGCCGCAACGGGGGCAGTGGATTCGGCAGGGCCAGAAGCTGTGCACAATTCATAGCGACGGTTGCGGAGTCGACATGATTTCGCCCATCGAGGGCACAGTGTCCGACATCAACGAAGCGATTGTGCGCAATCCGAAGCTTGCGCTTCGCGATCCCTACGGCGAAGGCTGGCTGCTCACGGTGCAAGCCCCCGATAGCAAGACAAGCTTTCGCAATTTGCTCGGAGGCGCGCTCGCCCGCTGGTGGACCGAGGAATCGGCAAGCCGCCTGCAGCGCCATATGCCGGCGTTCGCTGGAGCGCTGGCGCAGGATGGAGGAGTCGCCATGGATAACCTCACGAACCACATCCCAGACCAAGAGTGGCTGCCCCTGGCGAAAGAGTTCTTCCTGTCATAAGTCGAGCTCACGGCCCGCGCGCCGAACATGTATCGGCCGCCGTAAAAAGAGAGGACCGCTGAAACAACGGCCACGCGGATCCAAGGCAAAACAGCCAGGACACCGGGTGGCCGGAGTTTTGTTCCCCTTGATTTAGGAATCAGATTTGTCTCAAGGCCCTTTACCGGTTTTTTTCGCCAACCCGACTTGTGTCGTCGGCATCACCGCAGCCCAGCACGATTTACATAGTGCGCTGTCCTTGAGGTCGATCCATTCCACGGCATGCGAAGAGGCCATGACACAGCGGTAGTCATCGCAGTGAGGCAGGTTTAGAGTATGTCCCAATTCATGCACGCCTTCCTTGATCAGGCGACTCCGAAATAGTTCGGAGTCATATGGAAGGCCATAGAATTCTTCGCGCAGCCGGTGAGACGAGAGCACGGCACAAGGGCCACCCATCTGCGCCTCGCCGAACACGAAGGTAAGAATCGGGATGTACAGATCCACGGCCGCAATGCCCAGCATTCGCCAGGAGTCGGCAGTAACCAAGCCTTGCATCCGCTGCAGGATTTCTGAAGAGTGATACTGTTGCCGTTCGCCATGGAAGGCAAACTCTGGATCCAGTCGGACAGGAAGCACTTTGCAGGGAACGGAAAGGATTTCTTCGACTGCGGGACTCAGATCTTTCAACAGCCCGTCATCCACATTCCCGATCGGCAAGAGTTGCAGCAGCTTCATGGCATGCCTTCATCGGGTGGTGATTTCAGCGGGCTTCTTGTCTCGATCGAGCGAGGTGCGAGTCCAGCCGTATTTCTTCAATTTGTGATAGAGCGTGACCCGGTCGATATCGAGTACGTCCGCGGCGTGGCTCTGATTGCCGCCACATTCCTCCACGACCCGTAGGATATGAGCGCGCTCCGTGTCCTCCAGGGTCTTGCTCGAACCGCCGGGGCGAACATCGCTTTGTGGCTTGAAGATGAAATCCTGCTCGCGCAACTCCGGCTCCTGTCCCACGACCATGGCGCGTTCCACCGCATTCTCCAGTTCACGGACGTTGCCAAGCCAGGGTTGCTGCTGCAACTGATTCATGGCCGAAGGTGAAACCCGCGTGATGCGCTTATTCATGGCCAGAGAGAACTTGCGAACGAAGTGATCCACGAGCGGCGGGATATCCTCGCGCCGCGCGCGCAACGGGGGGAGTTCGATGCGGAAGACATTCAGCCGATAGAAAAGATCGGGCCGGAATTTTCCTTCTTCGATCAACCTTTCCAGATCTTTGTTGGTGGCGGCGACGCAGCGGAAGTCCACCTTGATGATTTGATTGCCGCCTACGCGGGTGATCTCGCGCTCCTGCAGCACCCGCAGCAGATCGGTCTGGGTCTTCAGGGTAATGTCGCCGATCTCGTCCAGGAACACCGTTCCACCTTCGGCAATCTCGAATTTGCCTTTCTTGCGGTACTGAGCGCCGGTAAAGGCACCTTTTTCGTGGCCGAAGAGTTCGCTTTCGAGAAGCGTCTCAGTGAGCGCGCCGCAATGAATGACGACCATCGGATGAAATCTTCGCGAACTGGCCTGATGGATCGCTCGCGCCACCAGTTCCTTGCCGGTGCCGCTCTCGCCAGTGATCAACACAGTTGCGTCGGTGGGCCCAACGGTGTCAATGGCGTCAAAAATCTTGCGCATGGGAGTGCTTTGTCCAATCAGTTCTCCCGGACGCGCAACTTCGGCAACCGTCTCGCGCAGTAGTACATTCTCTCGGACCGTCCGCTTATGCGCGAGAGCGTTCTTCACCAGGTGTGCGATGTCATCCGGGTCCAGCGGCTTGGTCACATAGTCATAGGCGCCGTTCTTGAGCGCTGCGACCGCGGTCTCGACCGATGCATAGCCGGTCATGATGATCACGACCAGCTCTGGATCAACCTCGTGCATACGGCGCTGTAGTTCGATGCCGTCGGTGCCGTGCATTTTGATATCCACCAGGGCTGCATCCCAGCGCTGCTCGGCCAATCGGGTGAGGGCGTCGCTGGCGTTTTCCGTCGCGGCCACTTCATAACCCTCTTCGCGAAACCATTTACTCAGCGAGTCGCGCACGCTGAGTTCGTCGTCCACGATTAAAAGCTTTCCCTGTGTGCTCACTTGAATCACCTCACCTTCACCGCGGCGTCGCCGACCGATGTCAGCGAAGCTTCGGGGCCTTGAGTTGGCAGGGTCACGGTGAAGGTGGTGCCCCGGCCCAACTGTGATTCGACTTCGATGCGCCCGTTATGGCGCTCCACAATGCCGAGGCTGATGGCCAGGCCCAGCCCGACTCCGTGGCCATTCTCTTTCGTCGTCATAAAAGGTTCGAATATCTGCGGCAGTACATCAAGAGCGATGCCGGCTCCATCGTCCCGCACCTTGATCTCGACCTCATCGTGAGTTAGCTGAGTCTCAATCCAGAGAGTCCCGCCCCGTGGCATGGCGTCGATCGCATTCATGATCAGCGCGAGCAGGACTTGTTCGATCTGCGCAGGATCGCAGGGTACGCGAGGCAGATCTTCGGCAAGCTTCAGTTGCAGCTCGATTCCGCCAAGTTCCAGTTGATGCCGCACCAGAAGCAGAGAACGATCGATCACTTCGTGCGGGTCGGTCGACAACACATTCATGGGGGCCGTGCGCGAGAGACTCAAGAGATTCTTGATCAAATCACCACAGCGCCGGCTTTCCGCAGCGATGAGCTCCAGACATTCCATGGCCTCTTCGCGTTTTTCGTGCTCAGCTTGGCCCGACCCCACCCACTTTCGCAACAGCTTGGCATAGGTCAGGATGCCGGAGAGAGGGTTGTTGACCTCGTGAGCAACTACAGCCGCCATTTTGCCCATCGAAGCCATCTTTTCCACATGCAGCATGTGGTCGTGCGTGCTCTTGAGTTCGCGTGTCTTCTTCGCGACCCGATCTTCTAGGGTCTTTGCCCAGGTGACGATTTCTTCATTTGCTGCGCGCAACTGAAGGCTCATGCTGTTGAAGGAGTGAGCCAGGTCCCCCACTTCGTCGTTGGATCGCACCTCAATCTGGTAGCCAAGATTTCCTTGGGAAAGATACTCTGTGCCCTTCTTCAGCGCCTTGATCGGTTGGCCGACCTCTCGCCACACGAATAACCAGCTTAATACGGCCACAATCAGCATTGCTCCCGCCGTATAAACGAACATGCGGGTGCTGCTGACCGCAAGTTGCGCGTCCGCTTTCGCCAGCGAAAGATTGGTATCCAGCACTCCTAGGACCTGCTGGCTAGCAGGATGTGCGTGACAGTCGGCGTTGGAGCAACTGGGCTGATTTTCGATGGGGGTGATAACACCCAGCACACGCTGTCCGCCGCCATTCCGATAAATGCGAAAGCGGTCGGGACGATTCAGGCGCGTCAGCGGCTGCGATTGAATGTGACAGCCGTAGCAAGCCTCTGCCGACTTATCGAGTACGTGGCTGACCTCCGCCGGATCGGTGGAGTAACTAATCCGCCCCTCCTGATCGAGGATGCGCACCTTGACCATGCCGGGCTCGTCGGCCATGGTTTGGATCGCGTGGTAGAGGCCTTCGCGATCGTTGCGCAGCATGTAATAAGTAGTGCTGCGCTTGATGACGTCACTGACGCGCTCGGCGCTGGCCAATGTGGCGGCTTCCAGATGCTGGCGGTGCAATCGGATGTTCAGGTATCCGAGAAGCGCAAAAATGACGAGCATCACCGCCGACAGCGACCCGATCAACTTTGCGCTGATGCTGTGGGTCACTCGCTTCTGTCGCAAACTTGCGCGAACTGGTTCAATCTCCCGCATGGCCTAGTACCACCGTACCGACTAGGGGTTCAGGCTTGGTTCGGACACGCTGCTCGACTACATGGTTTTCTTGGGGAAAAATAGGGAGGTGCTTCACCGCCACCCCGAAAAGGGCGAAGCCCATCGCGATAATCATGAGCGTCACTGAGAACTCCGTCCACTTCGGGATGTAGTGATGGCCGACGTAGGTCTCGAAGCCGATGAGGCTCACATTGAGACGGTTGGTAATGAACCCGAGCAAGCTGATGACCGAGGCCAGATACAAGCCGTTGGGCGATAGTCTGACCTTCTTGAAGCTGAGCATGCTGATCGGAATCACGAAGGCCAGTGCCAGTTCGAGCCACAGAAAATACGCCTCATAGCTGGGTTTGATGATTTGACCCAGTAGGCTACGATGGAAGTAGTCTTCGAAGCGCAGCAGAGCATTCACCCATAGAGCCACCAGCAAAGCGCCGCCCAGTTCGACCAGAACCGGGAGTTCAAGGTGACGGCCGAAGGCTTTCGCGCTTTGCGTAGACTCGAAGATGGTCATGGCTAATCCAACTGCGATTGCCGATCCGAAGAAAAGGAATGGCAACGCGGGCGTGTACCAAAACGGATGCAGCTCGCTCGGCATGATCAGATACAGGGATCCGAGCGAACTTTGGTGCAAGGTGGAGAGCAAAATTCCCAGCACGACCAGCACGGCGTAGATCCTTTTGATCCACCGAATGGGAGCCTTCAGGTTGAAACGTTCCAGCACGTTGGGGAGGAACTCGAAGAAGAGCACAGTGGTGTAGGCCATCACACACATGCCGACCTCGAACATGACGGAGTGCGGATTCATGTAGATGAGCTGATGCCAGATGTACCAGGGGCGCCCAAGGTCAAACAGCAGGCCGACGATAAAAAGCAGATAGCCCAGGAATGCTGTTAACACCGCGGGGCGCACGACGCTGTGCAACCTCTGGATGTTGAACAGATAGACAGCGCCAATCACACAGAAGCCACCCGCCGCCAACATGACGCCACACAGGCAGTCGAAGCCAATCCAGAGTCCCCAGGGAAACCGATCCGACATGTTTGAAACTGCGCCCAGTCCATGAGAATAGCGAACAAACGTGGAGTACAGTCCCATGCCCATGATCACAATGAACACGACTCTCCAGAAGGTCAGCTTGATCTTCATCCCTTACTCCTGTTCCCTTCGTCTTCTACTCTTTCTGCGGTTTCAGCGGCTGCCACTTCCTGGCGGCGATGTGAAATCCAATAAATGCCTCCCAGCACTAATGACCACACCGGAATGAAGTCTGGAATCTTTTCCATGACACGTCCGGTGTATTCCGGCATTGGAGTGTCGCCGATTTTGTTCGATGCGGGATAGCCGTACTCTTCCACATTCACGCTGGAGAGGATGAGGACACACGTTCCTCCCACTTCGTGAAGGCCGTAAATGCGAGGCAGGTACGTCGACGGATTCTGGCGGATGCGGTCTTGCGCTTCTTTGATGAGATCGTCGCGATCGCCAAACTTCGTGGCGCCCGTCGGACAAATCTCAGCGCAAGCCGTCTGCTTGCCGGCAACCACTCGGTCGGGGCACATAATACATTTGCGGACTCGCGGATTCAGAGAATGCCACTCGTATTTCGGCTGGGCAAACGCGCATGCCACCATGCAGTATCGGCAGCCGATGCACTTCCAGACGTCGTATACAACGGGACCTTCCTTAGTCTTATGAAACGCGCCCACCGGACAAGCCGAGGCGCAAGCCGGATGTTCACAGTGCATGCACAGCCGGCGCATGAATTTGTCGTTCTTGGTCATGACGACCGTATACTTGTGCTCCGATTGCACCGACTCTGCTGCTACCTTGTCGTCATAGGGCAGCTTGTTTTGTTCCGCGCAGGCAACTTCACACTGCTTGCAACCGATGCACATGGTCGCGTCATAAAGGAGCGCCTTACTCATGGAAATTTCTCCTCGCTGCTCCCCAACGTGATTTGTGCTCCGTCGGAATGAAATACGAGGAAACCCCACGCCGGGGCGCAGCGCAATCGAGAACCGTGTGGACCACTTCAGTATGGTCGGCTGAAACAAGAAGGCAGGGTCCGGAGTGGTGAGCAACCGGACCCGGCGGGGCTGTCCCTCCTGGCAGAGCAGCGAGGCGAGGAGATTGCCGGCAAACCACAGGTCGGCGAGGTTTATCTCCCTTCCGCCGAATTGAGCCGAACATCCTCATACTCGTCCTCCCGCTTTCTTCACCCGCCGCCCGTGAACCGTTTGCAGCGGGGGATGCGCAAAGAGGAACCGCCAATGCCATGACTACTTCTGTAAGCTGCGAACGTACTGAACGACCGCCTTCACCTGGTCAGGGGCTAGACTCTTTATAGGAGCCGGGTGCTTCGCCTTCTCCGTAACGGCTTTGGTCAGATCATCGTCCGAACTTTCTTGGCCTCATCCGAAACCAGGCTCGGAATCTTGGCTGCAGGCTTGCCCGTAGCATCCGCCCCGTGGCAGGCGGCGCATTTTGCTTTATAGATCGTCGCTCCGTCATCGGCAGCCCATGACAGCTTTGGAATAAGAATGAACAGGGCCACCGCGATTGTCATTACCAGCATCAGCAGCTTTGTCGTCCTCATGACTTCGGTTCCTCTCCTATAAAAATCTCAACCCAGCCTAAGCAGCCGTTGTCTCGCGTTCCTAGTCCATTGCGAATATGAACAGAAAAACAAGGATTCCAAAGAATTGTTGCGAGAACTCGACAACTCAGTGGCTGCCTAGCTGAAAGTTTCAACATTTCAGAGAACAGTCGCAGTGATTCCCATCACCCTCAATCGTGACTCCGGGCCTTAGGGGTAAACACGCAGGAAGCGAGGGCCCTATCACGGCGCTCGGTGATCCTGGTCACAGCGCCATGGATATAAGAGGACCACACTAAGTGTGGAAAGCTCAGCGTTCCGGTGGTAAAGAGGAGGTAGTTCATGAAAACCTCGCGCATCATCGTTAATATTCTTGCGATTATTGGCCTGGTTCTGACGACCGCCCTGGCCGCTGGGGCCCAGAAGTCAGAGCCTAACGTTGCGGTTCCGAAGTATGATCCAGCGGCGGAAGCCGTGTTCAAAGGAACCGTCGAAGAGGTAAAGGACCGTCAGTGCCCCATGAGTGGTGGATTGGGTTCGCACCTGATTTTGAGATTGTCTCCGAACAAGACGATCGAAGTGCATCTGGCGACGACTAAGTTCGTAAAGAACTACGATCTGTTCTTCAATAAGGGCGATGCCATCACGGTGATTGGCGTCAAGCTGCAGTTTGAAGGTGTGGAGACCATTTTTGCCCGTGAAGTGACTCGCGGCACAGAAACCTTCACGTTCCGCGACAAGGATGGCACGCCTATCTGGTAACGGCTTGCGAACGATTGTATCGCGGCATTTCCGCGCTTGAAGCGCGAAGGAGGTACTTATGTCCACGATTGCACAAGTGCATGATCCAAAACAATGTATCGGTTTTAAGCACGTTTTGATTGGCACAGACTTTTCAGATGCTTCAGAACGAGCCCTCGCATACGCTCTCGCGATTGCATACAGGTACAGTTGCCCGCTCTCCGTCGTACACGCAATTCAGCCGGAACCGCGCGAGCCGATCCCCATGGAACCATGGCCAAGGGAACTAGATCGTCGCCGGCTCGAAGCCGAGCAGCAGATGAAGAACCTGGGCAAGAAGGCAGGACTGAATGATCTCGAACATGATCTTCTGCTTGAACAGGGTCCGGTCTGGGAGGTTCTGGCATCAGTAAGTCAACGGGAAAACGCCGACCTCCTGGTGCTGGGCACACGCGGAAGAGGCGGACTGAAGAAGTTGGCCCTGGGATCCGTCGCCGAAGAGGTCTTACACTCGGCTTCGTGTCCCGTGCTCACTGTGGGTCCGCATGTACCGCCTGCGGACTCGGGGACTGTGGACTTCAAGCGGATTCTCTTCGCAACTGATTTCGGACCAGCCTCCGCCAAGGCTTTCCCATACGCCCTATCTCTGGCGGAAGAATACCACGCAAAACTTGTGCTTCTGCACATGATCCAGCCCATGCCGATTGCTGACTTTGGCCCCGCAGTCTACGGCCCATTTTCCTACACTGCTAAGAAACTTACGGAATGGCAGCGAACGATGAGAGACGAGAGCGTGAGAAAACTCAGGGAACTGGTTCCAGCCAACACAAGTCTGGTGGCCGAGCCGGAATGTGTGGCCGGGACGGACTTCCTGCCAGAAGGGATCCTAGACGCAGCGGCGATGCACGGAGTTGATCTGATTGTCATGGGCGCAAACCGAACGCCCTCCCCGCGAATGGCCGCGCACATGCCGTGGGCCCTCACCCATGAAGTGATCTGCCACGCCAAATGCCCGGTTCTGACAGTTCATCATTGAGGATGGGAAATGCGAATGTAACTTGTGTAACCCAGAGAGCCAACAATGCGCGGCGGTAAGTTCTCACCGCCGCGCAATCGTTTTGCTTAGTCCACCACGTAACACACTTACGGCTCGATGGCCACTTTGAGGACACCGTCGCGATGCTCGGCAAAGAGCCGGTATGCATCGGTAATTTGCTCGAGTTTGAAGCGATGCGTGAGCAATGGCGTCAGATCCAGCCGACGATGAAGCACCATTTCCATCAATCGCCGCATCCGTTCCTTCCCGCCTGGGCATAGAGTTGTGACGATCTTGTGATCGCCCAGACCAGCAGCAAACGGCTCAAGAGGCACGGATAACTTTCCCGAGTACACGCCCAGGCTGCTAAGCGTGCCTCCGGGCCGGAGAACGCGGAGAGCGCTTTCGAACGTGGATTGTGTACCCAGGGCTTCAATGGCCACATCCACACCCCTGCCATCGGTAAGGCGAAGAACTTCTGCGACCACATCGCACTTTTTGAAATCAAGCACAATGTCGGCACCCATCTTTTTGGCCATAGCCGCCCGCGCGGGGTCGCACTCAACTCCAATAATGAGGCTTGCGCCTTTAAGCCGAGCGCCCGCCGTCGCACAGAGCCCAATCGGGCCTTGCGCGAAAACCGCAGTCGTGTCGCCTATTCTTAGATCTGCGCTTTCGGCCGCAGAAATGCCCGTCGAGGCAATGTCCGCCAGCAGAACCACCTGTTCATCACTGAGTTCATCCGGGATTCTTGCAAGGTTGGCCTGCGCGTTTGGCACGAGCAGATACTCCGCCTGCGCGCCGTGAATGGTGTTTCCAAATTTCCACCCACCGATCGGACCGCCGCACTGTAACCACTGCCCGCTCAGGCAGCTTCCGCACTGGCCACACGGTGTAATGGCGCCGACCAAGACGCGTTCGCCGACTCGGTACCCAGTCAATCCGTCACCCAGTTCGTGAATTACCCCGACCGGTTCATGTCCAATGACTAGGCCGGGACGCACTTTGTACTCGCCCTTCACAATGTGAATGTCAGTTCCGCAAATCGTGGTCAGGGTGACTCGAATGACGGCTTCTCCGACGCCTGCTCTGGGAACCGGTACGTTTTCAATTGCAATTTGGTTTGGGCCGTGGAATACAAGCGCCCGCATAGTTGCAATGGACTTTGATTTACGTTCCAATAGTTGCGGTGCCATGGTCGTCATAAGTGCCTCCTCTTCCGCGTGTCTCAGATTGGATTTTTCCCGGCTGCGGCTGGACCTCTTTCTTCTGCGCCGTCCCGTCACATCATGCGCTTTGGCTCCTGTTCCCGCTCCACAACAAGTTCCGGATACAGACGGCGAAATGTCTGAGCCACATGACAGTTCCAGCACACCGGGCTGTGAGTAGAAAATATGTCGGGAAGCTGCTCGGGGCACAACTCTCTCCACTCCACTGTCTTGTGGTCTGGGCTGAGCAGCGCCGGAGCATGATCAAGATGGTTGAGTTTGCCGAAGGTCTTGTGACAGTAGACGCACTTTTTGCCTTCGTACCAGTTCGCGACGATATTCCAGACGAGGCAGTTTTGGGGGTCCACTTCAATCTGCTGCAGGCATTCCTGACCGCAATCCTGACGCTCGGGCCAACGTGAGCATTGCTTGAGACGCAGAGCAGGCTCGGAGACAAACGCGCCAACAGCCGCTTCGACAGCCGCAACATCGACAGCCGCAGGTTTGTGAGTTTCCGGGCAGGTGATGAGGCGCTTACCTCGATATTCGAAGTACGCCCGCATGCCGGGAATCGCACGGAACACGAACAGTCCTACAGCCATCGCGAGAAGGGCAATGACGAAAAGAATGGTTCCTGTCATAGATCACCTCGCTCGGCACGCACGGTCAGGACCGGGCAGGGTGCGTGCGCTACAACATCGTGCACAGTCGTCCAGGGCAGATGCGTTGTTAGATTGGCGGGATGCGCTCCCAGCACAATCAGATCGGCTTCGCGTTCCCGCGCTACTTTCACGATGCATTCTGGCGCCGAACCAACTTCCACTACGATTTCAGGTGCAGTCAGCCTTACATCCCTTGGCACTATGGCCTGCAACCGCTCGGCTCCAGCTTCGATCAGCGCCGGGCGGTCGTGCGGGTTCGTGTATCTCTCAATCACGTGCATCAGCGTCAGTTGCGCTTCAAAATCGGTGGCCAGCGCAATTGCGAGCGACGCTACCTCCGGTGAGACCGGAGCGACATTTGTGGCATAAAGAATATGCCGCAGGTCCAGTTCGACCGGCGCTAATTCTCCACCGTTGGTGCGAAAATTCGGCAGCCTGGCCCGGCCACAAACCCTTGGCCCGACGGTCAGAACAGGACAGGGAGCGTGCCGGAGAATATCCTCGGCGACGGAACCCAGAATCAACTTGCCGAATCCAGTGCGGCCGTGAGTTCCGAGCACGATCAGGTCAATGTTTTTCTCGCGGACAATGCTGCTCAGATTCGTCCACACTTGCCCATGCCGAAGGTAGGTCTGGTGTGGAATTTTCCCCAAGCGAGTTGCAAGCTGCTGGATCTTTTCCCGCGCTTCGCAACGGGCATCTTCGTAGATCGTGTCCACACTTACGTAGTCAACGCCGCCGGTCATAAGCAGCACATTCGTATCGGAGAGGACGTGTGCGAGATGCAATGTGCTGCCGAAACGCCGGCAGATTGCAGTCGCATAGGGAAACGCCGATTCCGACCTTGCTGAGAAGTCCGTGGCGTACAGCACATTGTTTAGAGAGATAGCGGAAGGTTGCTTCCGGGCTTCGGGCGTGTCTTGTGTGTACTCCAAGACTGTCATATGACGCCTCCACACCCAACATCAGCCTGACCCTTTGGAAGGATTTCAGCCATGCGCACTGTCACTCTAGTTTGTGATTTCGGTCACCAAGTCAACGGGACTGTCGATGGAGGATAGTAGAGGGGGTAAGCAAAGTCCGAGCTGGAATATTGCTAGCCTGCCACAACTTCGTGTTCTGCTTTGTGCTCTTGCGACCTGATATGCTCCAACTGTTCCTCGTAACCGACTGTGGCAAAATAAATGGCGCGATCGAAAAACTGCTCCACCATCTGCAGCAGTTCCAGCTCACTCATGATTTCAACTGCGCAGTCGAGCACAGCTTCGGCTTTCAGATAATCCCAAAGATTTTCCTTGGTCAGCACAATCGCCTGGATCACTTCGGGCAGTGGCAGCTTTTGTATTGCGCGCCGCGCCCCGATTTCCCGATAACGCTGCTCAATGTCCTGCTGGTTCTTGGCAAGCAACCAATCGCCCAGGTGACGATAGATTTCGTAGACACGCTCCCGCAATTCATGGGTGGGAATAGTGTGAGAGCTACTCATGCAAGCGGAAGACATTACCTTCCTCTCCAGCCCCGTGGCCAGCATGTCAGCATTGCTTTCAATCAACCGCACCAATCTGTAGGAAAGCATCATAATCGCCCCTTCCACTACTTACTCTTCACTGAGTCAACTCGAAAGTGACTGTGATGGTGGTCTCCACTTCGACTGGTTGTCCGTTCAAAAGGTAGGGCCGGTAACGCCACTGTTTCACAGTCTCAATGGCCGCTGGTACCAGCATCGGGTGCCCACTTACCAGCTGAAGATTCTCGATGTTGCCCTCTTTGCTGATAATAGCGCTGAGAACGACATCCCCCTGAACGCGAGCGGCCTTAGCGAGCACTGGATACTGCGGTTGTATCTTTTGGATCAGCAAGCCCTTGGTTACGCCTTGCGAGATGCGGATCCGTTGCGGCATGACCGGTTGTAACTTGGGTACATACGCAGGACTTGAAGTGGCACTGACGATCCCTCCAATCACTCCCCCAAGCTGACCGCCTGGAATGCCACCCGGGACGCCTCCGACCACTCCACCACCCCCGCCAGGCACCCGTCTGGCACGGCAGTGCTCTTTCTCCTAGTTGGCGTTACAGGTTAGAATCGGCCCAGTCATGGATGATCTAATTTATGCGCGTGTCAGTATACGAACCCGAAGAATGGGGCAGGCTCAACGATCAAGATTGATGGAGAGCGTGCTCCTTTGGTACGCAAAGGCTTTGAGTTGATGGCATCTGGGAACTACAACGCTGACGATGTACTCCGCACCATCACGGCGCTTGGCTTACGAACGGAGCGAGGGGCGATGCTGCCAAGGCAAACGTGGCACGCGATGCTCCGCAACCCGCTTTATGCTGGTTGGGTGAAGTCGGGCGATCTCGTGGTGCGCGGTGTTCACCCGCCTATCGTGACCCAGCAGCTGTTCGACAAGGTGCAAGAAGTTCTGACGGGCCGCTCGAAGACCGCTCAGACGCGCCAAGTGCTGAACCCAAAGTTCCCGCTGCGCCAGTTCATCCGCTGCGCAAAGTGCAATAAGGGCCTGACTGCGGGAATCGCCAAAAAGAAGTTCCGCTACTACTGGTGCTATAAGCCGGGGTGCCGCTCCGTGTTCGTTCCTGCGGAGGAACTGGAGAACGCCTTCGTGATGTGGATTGGCATGTACCAGCCAACCGTAGAGTATCTGGCGCTGTTACCTGATATTGCCAAAGAAGTCTGGGCAACGAGGCAGGAGCAGGCGAAACAGACTTCCCGCGCGTTGACCATCCGATTACAGGAGCAACGCCATTTGAACTCCGAAGCGATCAAGGCAAAACTGAAGGGCGAGTTGGCCGAGGAGGATTTCGCTGCACTGAAGCAGAACATCACTGAGGAAATTGCTCTGATTGAAGGACAGCTTAGTGCTTTGGAATCAGAGCGTTGCACGATGGAAGAACTCGTCGCTCAGACGCAGCGTGAGTTGATCGACCTTCCTGCTGCATGGGCCAAGGCCGGACTGAGCGAACGTCGGGAGCTATGCTCGATGCTCTTTCCTAACGGTTTGGTGTGGTCTCACTCTATGGGCTTTTTGAACTCACAAAACACGTCGATCATGCAGGATTTAAGCGACACTTTGAATGATGCGGACGATCTTGTCAAGGTTGGCGTCCCCGACGGGATTTGAACCCGTGTTACCGCCGTGAAAGTCGTCCTAGAGTTCGTAACTGATTGAAATTAAACGGTACGGATAGCCCTCTAGGGCACTTATCGGACTGTGGAGACGGGTTATCGGACTGTTAACGGACTGTGATGGCCAGGTGCCAAGGAGCCTGAAAATCATGGACCCGACTCTTGTTTCCCTGCTGGATTCGATCCCGCAGAAATCACCCCGCTCCAAACTCGAAACTCACCGCGAACTCATCCGCCAGCTTCGGCGGAAGGGCTGCACCTACCGCGACATCGTCCGCATTCTTCACGAGCGTGTAGGCCTCGACGTAGCAGTCAGCACGATTCACTCCTTCATCAAGGTTCGCGCCAAACACCGAAAGCAGGTGCAGTACGAACTGCCACCGCTCGAACCGGAATCGTCGTTGAACACGCGTTTGAGTCACGACGACGTTGCATCGCGAATCGCGGCGCTCAAAGCAAAACCAGTCGAGCAGAAAGGAAAACCCAAGCACTTTCACTTTGAGGAAAGCGAGCCGTTGAAACTCGTCAGCCAAGGAGGATCGCGATGAACACCCAAACAAAGAACAAGCGAGTCGTTTTCACGATGGGTGGCAAAGGCGGAGTTGGCAAGACCGGCCTGATGGTCGCCCTGGCCGAGTGGTTCGAAGCCCATGAGATTCCGTTCACACTGCTCGACCTCGATACAGAAAACAAGGCACGGGGCTCGCTCAAGCACTTCTTCAACGGGTCAGTAGCCAAGGTGAATATTCACACGCCAGCCGGTCTCGACGCGTTCGTAGATCACCTCGAATCCGGCGCGGCGATCATCCTCGCCGACATGGGAGCCGGTTCGGGGCAAGTAGCGAGTGATTGGTTCGACGCGATGTATGACGATGTCTCGGCAACCGGCGCGCGCTTCACTGCTGTAGGCGTTGTCACACCAGACCCGGCAAGCGTTGAGAGTGTCCTTGCCTGGGCCAACCGACTGCAGGAGCGGACGCAGTATCTGATTGTCCAGAATGCGACAAGTCCTCAGGCAGACTTTAGCTATTGGGACTCAGCTGAGCAGGCCATTCGTTTCCGCGAAGCGCTATCGCCGAGCGTGATTCGTATGGAATTTCGTTTGGCAGAACTGGAGAACCCAGCACGGCAACACGGAGTCCGGCTAGGTCAGGTTGCCACGAGGCAGAATGCCGTCAACGAATTGAAGCGCGCTTCGATTGTTATGCGCGCGGAAAGCTATCGACGGCGTCTGTTCTCGGAATTCGACCGGGCGAAGGAGATGTTCCTACCATGAGCCCCGATCAGGAACTCCTCAATTTGGCGGGCGCAGAGTCCGAGAGCAAAACACTGTTCGATGAACTGGCAGGACTGGTGCCCGCTGAACGGCAGACGGAATACTACAGGGTCATCGCTCACACACGTACACTCAGCCCAAACGACGAAATGCTCAGGGTACTGGAAGCAATGGGGATCCTCGCGTTGCTCACGCGAGAAGCGCCCGCAGAGATCGCTGTAGAACGCAAGTCTTTGCGGAAGATTCTAGAAAGTGCTGTGTCTCAGGCCAATGAAGTCGAGAGGCGAATGGCAAGATACACATCCCACCTTGATTCACGGATTGCGCAGTTGCCGAAGGAATTGGAAACAGGTTTGGACCCGCCACGCATAGCGAAGCTTCTGGGCGAGAGCCTGCGACAGTGCTTTCAGCAGTCCGGTCTGCCGGATACGGCCAAAAGCGCTTGACCAGTCCTGTTCTGAAATGAACTCCGTTCAAGAGCAACTTGTGAACGTGCTACGAGAAGTAGCTCACCCTGACATCGGAGTGATCGAAAAGGTCAGAAGCGCCAATGAGTCGCTCCTGCGGAGCATGACCACTAGGGCGCAGCAGATGGACGATTTCCTTGTTAGGCTGGAAAAGCAGGTTTGGGCGATTTGGCTGCCTGTCGTTGCCAGTGCCGCACTAGCACTGGGATTCGCTTTGGGTACGTGGTTTGCCAACATGCGACAAGGAACGCCGGAAGCGCCGACTGCTGCCCAGTCGCAACAGACGCTAATACCGGAAGCTCCTCCGCAGCAAGTCGTTCCGCAGCGGCATGCAAAGCACCATTGAGACAGGGACAGCAGCGGCGAGCACTCGCTGGGAGTTCAGCAATGGCCTGATCGCAGAGTATTATTTGTCTTCAGAATTGAAAGGTATTCGCGAATGAAGAAGACCAGGAAAGCGGTAGTTCCGCTGGCAGAGACCGCGCTAAAACGCCACTTCGGAAAACGCCCGTTGCAGGACTTGATCACCGCTAGCCGCACGTTTCCGGTGACAGCGCGGGTGGACGTCCAGCTTGCGTTGGACAAAATGTTCGCGAAACATCCAAAGGCCAAGCTGGTCGGAGTTCACACCCAGTATCAACATGAAACTCTGACGGTGGCCCACCTATTGGGAAATCAGCATTTTCCAGTGGTGATCGGTCCTCTACAGAATGACGAGATCGACATCGGAGAGACTTTACCTGCTCGCTGCCTTCGACAGGGACTTTGGCTTGTCCAGGACGGCGCGGTACCATTTGCGCTTTTGCTGAGTTCTGCCTTTCGCTTTGGACACGCTGAAGGGACTCACATCGAGATCGCCGTACCTCCGGGAGAAGATGGCTCTCACCTTTCCCGCCGACTCCTTGACGAACTTGAAGCGTTGGTGCGGCAGACAGCCTCCTACCGAGGCAAGGTGATTTCGCTTGAAAGTCCAGATCGCTATTCTGGGCACCACGGCCCCTTGCGTGTCCACAAACTCCGCAATGTGCAACGTGATGAGGTGATCCTACCGGAAAAGACGCTACAACTTCTCGATCGGAATATCGGGGACTTTGTCCGCCAACGTGAGCGGCTCAGGAAGCTCGGTCTGCCTATCAAGAAGGGCCTCCTCTTTTATGGGCCGCCCGGAACAGGAAAGACCCACACAATTCACTATCTGGCCGGCCAATTGCCAGATCACACAACACTCTTAGTTACCGCAGAGCAAGTCGGGCTCCTGGATCGCTATTTTCAGCTTGCCCGCTTCCTCCAGCCCGCGATGATCGTGATTGAGGATGTGGACCTCATTGCACGCGCCCGAGAAACCATGTACGGCCCTTGTGACGAAAGTATTCTCAACAAACTGTTGAACGAAATGGATGGGCTTCGTGAAGACGCAGCAGTTCTGTTTATCCTTACAACAAATCGTCCCGATTCATTGGAGGCGGCACTCGCGTCGAGGCCAGGGCGTATCGATCAGGCAATCGAATTTCCGCTGCCCGACGAAAACGGCCGGAGATTGCTGGTGCGCCTCTACGCCTGTGGACTTCCATTGGACGAGAGCGTCGTGGAGACGATCGTTCGCAGAACGGATAAGGCCGCCGCTTTCATCAAGGAACTGATGCGCAGGGCAGCTCAGTTCTACATCCAAAATGGCGGTGACGGTCGGTTGCAACTTGCCGACGTGAACGCCGCTCTGGAGGAGATGTTATTCACTGGAGGGTCGTTGAACGCCAAGCTCCTTGGTGCAGCGGACGTTACTCCCACAGCAGTGCATTGAACCCGACGAGAATTTGCCAGTGAAGCATGTTGACAACCGTTGCCATCTCCAACTACCGATCATTGCGAGACCTTGTCGTTCCTTTGCAAAAGCTCAATGTCGTCACGGGCTCTAACGGGAGCGGGAAGTCAAATCTGTATCGGGCGCTACGTCTTCTTGCCGATACCGCGCAAGGCCGTGTGGTCTCGTCAGTTGCGCGCGAAGGCGGCCTGCAGTCAACCCTATGGGCCGGACCAGAGTCCTTCTCGCGGTCAATGAAGTCTGGTGATCACCCAATTCAAGGAACGAGACGAAAACACCCGATAACCTTGCGTCTCGGATTTGCCGGCGATGAATATGGTTATCTGATTGACCTCGGCCTCCCGCCTCCCGGCTTGTCAGCCTTTAGCCTTGATCCTCAGATCAAGCGTGAATGCATCTGGCATGGCTCGGTACTTCGTCCGAGTGCGATGCTCGTGGATCGGAAGGGTCCTCTTGTTCAAATCCGAAGGGAGGACAACACTTGGAACGTTGTGACCGATTGTCTCTCAAACTTCGACAGCATGATGACCCATGTGTCCGATCCTCGAAATGCACCAGAGATGCTGACGTTGCGAGAGTCGATTCGCAATTGGCGTTTTTATGATCACTTTAGGACAGACGCTGACGCACCAGTGCGCTCGCCTCAAGTTGGCACTTTGACACCCATACTCGGCAACGATGGTTCCGATCTTGCGGCGGCAATCCAAACAATCCACGAGATCGGCGCAAGTGACTTGCTTGGGGTGGCTATTGAGGACGCTTTTCCGGGGAGCCGCGTATCAGTAGAGAACACCGAGGGCCGCTTCGCGCTGACAATGGCTCAGCACGGTTTGCTCCGACCGCTTGGCACAGCGGAGTTGTCGGACGGAACCCTACGGTACTTGTTATGGATCGCCGCCCTTTTGACACCAAGGCCACCCGCGGTAATGGTCTTGAATGAGCCTGAGACGAGCCTTCATCCCGATCTCCTCGGTGCTCTTGCACGCCTAATCGGGCGAGCATCAGAACGGACGCAGATCATTGTGGTAACTCATGCCACACGACTCATTTCAGCACTTGCGGAACAATCGGGATGTCATTCAATCACCCTCAAGAAAATACTCGGTGAGACCACAATAGCCGATGCGGGAAAGCTTGGCGCTGTCACCTGGCATTGGCCAGGACGTTAGTGCGAAAAGTGTCGCAGATTCACAAATGAGGAAGGAACTGGCGGGGGTTTCGAGTCATCAAGCCTTCGCGAGTTCGAGAGAGTCCGCCATGACCATGCGAGCCGCGTATTCGATGTGCAAGACGCGTCTCGGCGCCTCGATCAGCGATTTTGAGGAGGCATGTACGATCAGAGGCCGCATCGCAATGACTCCTCCGGCAGGGACCACACAATCGACAGCAGCGATTTGTGATGCCAGTTGCTCAATCGCATCGTCGGTGAGGACGCCCATTAGGTGCGTTCCCGGAAGCACGCGTAGTGGCCCATTTTTATCACTCGATTCATCGAGGTGAACACGCAACGCGAGAACTTGCTCCAGAGCCGTTGCTGGGGCGTGCGCATAGATAACGCCCTCCTTAACGGACCATGGTCCCCAACCGGGCAGCTCATGACGTTCTAGCAATGGCAACGCCGTATCTTGATGCCAGACAACCAGCCAGTTGGAAGTTGGAGATTTATCGAACAGAGTTGCTCGAAATGGGCGAGCTTCGGCACCGAGAACCCGACAGGCAATGTTTAGCAGCCTGGGATCCGACGCCAGCGCTGACACGCTCGCATTTCCCAACATATGACGGGCACCCGCTCGGCTACGGCGTAGGGGCGTTTTATCTATATCAGCCCTCAGAGTGTCCATTTCGTTTTGGCGAAGTGCTCCTGGTACCACGGCAAAGCCGTGGGCATCGATGCGCTGCTTCGTTGCAGAATTTGGTAGTGAGGACATTCTCCGAGCCACTAAGCTGGGCCACTTAATGATATCGCTACCGCTCTGAAGATTTTCGCGTCGCCAATGGCCTCCCGACTATTTCTTGTTGGCAGTTGCGCCCCACATCGACCCCCAAACCGCCGGCTATAATGGCTCAGCGGCTCACTTTCTTTGATGTGACGGGCAAATCCATCTAGAAGGAGGGGGTAAGCGTTCGACCAACACACCTGTCCCACATTGAGGCTGATGGTTCTGTTACGCGCCCTTAACTCCGCTCTCCGCCTCTCCACAGATTCCGCGTGCAGGCAAGAAGAAACCGTCCCAAGAAGCTTCGGTGCAGGTGCGCTCCCCTGACGGGGTTCTTTCACAAAGAAAAGCTGCCCGAGCGACCCAGCGGCGTTTCTATGCTTTCCCGTTTGCTACTGCTTCCCTAGCACGATCCCTGTTCACCATCTGCGCTGAGGGGGACCGTGGCTTGCAGCCTTGGCCCACTCGGTTTCAGCGCAGGTTGTCATCGGCCTGCAACCCTTACCTGGGTTGCGGAGGCGACGGTTGCAGTTCAGCCCGGACTGTCGGCTTTGCGCCTGCCGCGGGCCGGACCGGAGCTACCCGAGGCGTGGGCAGCCTCTGGGGCATCGGTTTCGGCGTTGGCGGCACTGCCAGCGGCAGGGTTTCGGCGCGGATCGTGGATGTCTGACTCTGCGCTGCGGCCAACTGCCGGGCTCTGGTTTCCTGCATCCTCTTCATGATTTCTGGATGGCGCGCCCACTCGACGCTCTGCTCCACCGGTGCGCCATATAGTTCGGGATGGATGTAGTGGCCGCGTTCGCGCGCGTCTTTCGCTGGTTCGACGACCAGAGGATGCGCCTTGGCGTAAGCGTCCTGGCGGACTCCCGTGATTTGCCAGGAGACTTCCACATTCGGTTTGTCCGTCCTGATGCTGAACCGATGGCTGGCGACTTTGCTGTCCACGATGGCTTGGGCGAATTGACCCATCACGGTCAACTGGTAGCGAAAGTCGGTGTTGACCGCCTCAAACCAATCCGGCAGTTGCACCGTGGCCAGTCCCTGGCCATCGGTGGTGACGTTGCCGGTGTAGATGTTCATCATCTCCGAGGATTCGACGGAAGAGTGGTACAGATATTTATTGCCGGGATCGAGGGGGTGGTCGATTTTGAGCTCGTAAGAACTGTCCTCGGTTGAACCGGTGACATCGATGTTGCCGCTGAAGTACCCGGCATAGGCCGCCGTGTTCCCTGAATAGCCCGGCCATGCACTCATCCCATCGCCGCCCGCACTGCCTTCGCTGAAGGCGCTGCCCCCTTGAAAAGTTGCCCCAACGCCACCTTCGTTTCCCTCGGCCCCCACGAAAACTCCCCCGGCACCGCCAGAGGCGTCGCCTTCGCTGCCTTCACCTCCCCACCCCTCAATTCCAGTACCCCCGTTGGTTGCTCCGTTGCCGTAGACGCCAATGGGCCCGGTTCCGTAGACGCCAACCGTGCTGCCGCCTCCCGTCGCCGTGCCGTAGACGCCGTCGGCAGTGCCGCTTCCCTGCAGGCCAATGGCGCCGACGCCAGTTACGCCAACCGTGCTGCCACTCCCCGTGGCGAAGCCCTGGACTCCGTATTGCGGAGCACTTCCGTACACGCCCGTGGAACTTGCCGCCGTTGCGTTGCCGACGACGCCGAAGACTGTTCCGGCGCCGTTGACGCCATTGGATCCGGTGCCGTACACGCCGTTGATTGTTCCGATGCCGTACACGCCATCGGCCCCGGCGCCGAACACGCCGCTCCCGTTGCCTGTGGCAAGCCCTTGGACGCCATACTGCGGGGCGGTTCCGTACACGCCCGAGGAACCTGCCCCGGTGGCGGTTCCGTTGACGCCATAGGTCACTCCGGTGCCAGAAACGCCGGTCCCGCCGCTGCCGGAAACGCCCGTTCCTGCGCTATCGAAACCGTAGACTCCTATGCCGCCGGATGCCGTGTTCAGACCCCAAACGCCGTACCCGGAAGGGGACTGCGCAAGACCGCCCACGCCATAGTTTTGCCCCGAGGCGGCGTTCGATTCGCCCAATACTCCGAAGCTGCTGCTGCTGGAGGTTCCGGCAGTGATGGTCCCGCTGAACGCGTTGGCCGAGCTCAGTTCTGGAATCACGGCGGTGTTGATGCTCAGCGTGACATTGCCGCTGGTGCCGCCACCGGTGAGACCGGTGCCTGCGGTGACTCCGGTGATCGAGCCGCCTCCTCCGGTGGCGGCTGTGGTTTGGGTGGTGCCATCCGGAAACATGAAGCCGCCGGTGGAGGACCGAATAGTTCCAGCCGCATCCAGCGTGTAGGCGGGCGCAGAGGTGCCGATGCCGACTTTGACGGCGTTGGCTCCGGTGCCGCCCAGCACCAGGGCGTTGCTTTCGCTGACTAAGGCTTGGTAGCCAATGGCGGTACTGTTGGTGAGATTGGTGGTGGGCCCGGCCTGGTAGCCGATTGCCGTGTTGAAATTGCCGGTAGTGGTGTTGTTAAAGAGCGATCCGGCGCCGATGGCCGTGTTCCCGAGACCGCCGATGTTGTCGTACAGTGCCTCGTAGCCAATGGCGGTGTTGTTGTAGCCGGTACTGTTCATATAGGCGGCCCCAAACCCGATCGCTGTGTTGTTGCTTCCAAGGGGAGCAGTGCTACCGCCAACGTTAGCGAACAGGGCGTCATATCCCACCGCGGTGTTCTGTACTCCTGTGGTGTTGGTGAAAAGCGAGCTCACACCCACCGCCGTGTTGTAAGTTCCCGTGGTGTTGGCAAGAAGAGCTGCCCAACCGGCGCCGACATTGCCCTGGCCGGTCGTCTTCGTGTTACCCGCGAATCCAAGATAGGAGTTGCCCAGCCCGCTGCCGGTGAACGGCGAGCCGGAGTCAAACGGAACGCCTGCAATGTCGAATCCGGTGGTGGCGTTGACTACGTTGGCGTTCACGGTTCCGGTGAACGTGTTTGTGGCCGCGGCCAGTTGCGGCACCACAGTGGTGTCGATGGTCAGCGTGCCGCTGGTGGTAATGGGACCGCCAAACAAGCCCAGGCCGGTGGCCACGCTGGTCACAGTGCCCGATCCGCCGCCGCCGCTGACGGTTGCACACGCCCAGGCCGTGCCGTTCCACTGCAGCACCTGATTGGTGTTGCAATTATTCAACAGACTCAAAGAAGGTGTGCCGCTGGTGGCGCCTCCGATCAGACCGGAGCCGGGTGCGGTGGTGATGCCGGTGATGGTGTTGGGAAAAGTCTGCGCCGCGTTAAACGTGATGACTCCGGTGCTGGCAATGTTCAGCCCGGTCTCGGCTGGCTTGGTCGTGCCCGAGCCGAACAGAAGATTGAGAGTGGCAGAATTCGTCGGCGTGTCATTGCCGACGGGCTCGGCTTGCAACTGAAAAGTTTCCGCCGTAGCTTTACCCGATGTGGTGTTGAATGCCGAGGCCGCGAGAGTCATCGGCTGGGAGTTGGCAGACTTGGTCGCGGTCGCCGTGCCGGTGGCGGGCAAGCTCAGCGTGCCGCGGATGGTGCCTGAGCCTTTCACGTCGAGCGTGGTGGCGGGGGTGGTGGTGTTGATGCCAATCTTGAACGGCGACGTGGCCGACTGGAACACAACCGAGCTGATGATGTCGGAGGTGGAATCCCACAGCGGCAGGAAGTTGAGCGTGCCGGTGCCAGTGACTGGGCCTCCCGTTGGCGGAGGGGCTGAGCTTTGCAGTGTCGCACCCGCATCGAGAGGCGTGACCGCCGGTGAGCTTGACGGCGGAGCCGCCAGCACGAAGGCGGAGGGTGGCAGTCCACCGATGGTTGCCGCATCCCCGGCCTTCAACGCATAGGGCACGCTGAGCAGCAGTACACGCGGCTGCTCGACTTGCTCAGCGATCCGTACACCCAGCCAGCGAGCTTCGCCCGTGGTGAACAAAGTTGTGGGCACGCCGTTGAGTTGAGTGATGCCGAGCTGCACAGAGTAATGTCCGGTGGCGTCGAGCTGAATATTATTCTGCGTCTCGGTCCACAGCGGCGCGCCGCCCTGCTGCGCTGCATAGAGCGAGAAGGTGAGATTGACCACGCCGCTCAGGGAACTGCCACCCTCATCGGTGGCGACGCTGGAGAACGGAATCAACGGCGGCACTGTCGCATTCGCGGCCGTCGTCGCACTCTGCCGCGCAGCACTGAACAAACCGCACAGCAGCACCATTGAGAGTGAAAGCATTACTACGCGAACTGGTTTCATAAAGTGCCTCGTCGTTTTCTGAGGCGGCCAGAGGCCCAGGCTTGGCCGCCCCGATTCAGCTGCGTTGTCATCTACCAGCACCGCTTTACTTATCTCCGGGCTATCCGCATCGACGGTGACGGCTATTGGCCGTCAAAACAGGCGATGCCTGACAGGTCCCCCTGGAAGCCTTGCCCGTTGTCAACAATGGATCCCGAGATGAAGAAGGCGGTGTTTCCCGGATTCGCGAACACACCCGTTCCAGAACTGGGGCGTTCCATTTCTGTGAACGCCAAATGGGCGGCATCGAGAACACCGAGATCGTTTGTCACCAGAGTGCCGCGCCGCGCCACGATGGTGAGCTGACCAGAGTAGGAAAGGTTGGCCGCGGGTTCGATCCCAGGCATGCCCGCCGACGGAGCCTCGCCCAAGGCGACGAAAGTAGTATTTCCATCGAGCAGGCCCGAACCCGTGATGGTGCCAACGGTGCAGAGTCCTATAGGGCTTGTGCAGTTCTGTGTGGTGAACACGCTGTTGATCGTGCCCCTTACGGTCCGGCAGCTGCTGTCAGCTGAGACCTTGAAGGTTGTCCACGACTGTTTCACGGGTAAAGCGATGGCGAACAGCCCAAAGCCCATGATTACTAGTAAGAGAAACTTGCCGACGTGTTTCATTGTGATTTCCTCTCGTTGCAGATCTTTATTGATCCAGCCAGTCTTGTTAATGGTTGTTGACGTCTATCTCCGAGCTATCGGGACCTATCCCAACAGCTCACTAGTTGCTCGATACCAGATAGCCCTGTAGGGTCAGGTTGTAGAAGACAAATTGTCCCAAGACGTCGACTTGAAAGGTGGGTGAATGGTTAAAGACCATACCCGTGGTGAAGTAGTCATGTAATGTGACAATTCCATTGCCGTCATATGCTTTCTGATTGTAGTAATGGTAGCCTCCGTCCAGAACGAGAGCAGCGTCCCCGGAGCCGGACCCCGAAGCGGAATAAGTGGTGAACTGAATATCCGTAACCACGAGAAGCATCCCCGGCGGCACCGTATAACAGGATTGGGAGGGAGTGCCTGCGGGAGTGACTTGCTCTAAGCCGCCCGTGCAGGTTGAACTGGGGAAGACGGTACTATTGGGCGCGTATCCCGACCACAAGGTGATCAGATTGTTGACGTCCTGGCTCATGTGAGTAGTGCCGGGGGGGTTGGTAACGGCCAGCGAGGGGTTGGCGACGGTGACGCTGGCGCCGGGGGCAAGAGTGGCGCTCAACGTACCAGTCACGGGTATGGAGGCGTTGATGATGTTGGCGTTCACTGTCCCGGAGACGGCAGCACTGACACTTCCCGTAACCGGCAACGACGCGTTGGTTATGTTGGCATTGACGTTCGGCGTGTTCGCGACCGAAACCGAAATCGGCGGAAGGGCTGGCGGTTTACTTGCAGCCGCGGCGGGATGGCTCGAAAGAGACGCGATGGCAACCGCTACGACCACTAAGCCCAACATCAACAGCATGACTCCGAACAAGCGTTTCATGAAAATTCTCCTTAGTAGATTTGTGAAGCATGGTCCCTTGGTACGATCGGACAACCGAAACTCGGTGCGTCGTTGTCGAAGCCGAGGCACGCTTGGTCCAACTCCGCTCGCAGACTGATCTGCTCGAACTGCATCTCTGTTCCTTGTCGACCGGCTGCGAGAGTACGAGGCGGATAGGAAACCGAACCGTCCGCCTCCGTTCTCCTAGTTCGATCAGGGTGCACGCCTCAGTACGTAACCAGCACCCAACCCGCGGTGCCGTTCGCGCCCGGTAACTGCGCGTTCGGGGGCGCCTGGCCAGCCGCCCCGCTGCCACCAGCCCCGACCTGCTGTCCGTTTATGATTCCAGCGCCGCCAGCGCCGCCATTGGCAACGTTGCCGACTTGAGCACCGCCGGCGTTTCCGGCCATCGCGAAGGGTCCCATGTTTCCCGGGATGGAACCGCCGCCACCGGCCCCTCCACTGCTCCCGGTGAAGGGGGCGCCCCCACCTCCGCCGTTGGCATAGGCCAGAATGGTGGCGCTGCTATCGCTGATACTCGAGTTGGCTCCAGGTCCTCCGTTGCCGCCGGCGACTCCAGTACCGCCAGTTCCGACGTTGATGTTGTAGGTCGCGCCGGGCGTGACGCTGACAAAAGCTTTCCCATATGCGCCGCTGCCACCGCCGTAGCCGCCGAAAGCCTGCCCAAGGACGACGGACCCGCCGCTCCCGGCGCCGCCGCCGCCGATCATCTCTACAACCATGAGATTGACGCCGGGTGGAACCACGAACTGCGTCGTACCGGGTGTCGTGTAGACCTGGACGGCGCTTGATCCGCTTGGCCCTTGCGGCCCTTGCGGTCCTTGTGCACCAGTCGTGCCCACGGGCCCTTGCGGTCCTGTTGCGCCGGTCACACCTTGCGGACCCGTCGCCCCTGTAGCCCCCGTGGCTCCCGTCGAGCCGGTCGGCCCTTGTGTCCCCGTGTTACCCGTAGCGCCTTGCGCCCCCGTTTGTCCGGTCGCGCCCTGTTGCGCCATCACGCTCCAGGCGGATGGATCTTGATCTGGAGTTTGCGAGCTTGGGCCATTGGCCGCGATCGCTACGTAGGTTGATCCGTTGTAAGTGGCGACATCATTCACGGCGTAGGTCGCACTCGTGGCGAAGGTATTGCGGAAGTTGAATCCTGTGCCGTTTGTTCCTGCAAGACCTTGCGCGCCTTGTGGTCCTTGCGGACCCGTGAGACCCATCAGGCCGGTGGCCCCGGTCGCACCCTGAGATCCCGTGGCTCCGGTCAGACCAATCGGCCCCTGTGGTCCGGCTGCGCCTTGAGATCCTTGCGGTCCCGTCTGTCCGGCTGGTCCGGTTGAACCGGTTTGTCCAGTTTGTCCAGCGGGCCCTTGCGGACCTGCGGCTCCCGCGGGACCAGCGGCTCCACTGGCGGCGACGAGTTGCCAATTGGGATTGAGAATCGACGGTTCCGACTGCGTATTCACAGCAACTGCGATCCAGAACTGGCCGCCGTCGGTCACCGCATCGTCCACTTGATAGTTGACCGAGGAAACCCAGCTGCCCTGGTTGTTCATGCCTTTCGCAGCCATCAACTGCCAGTTGGTATTGATCGGGCCGGGGGCGGAATCGGTATTCACCGCAAGGGCGATCCACGACGCGCCCGCGTAGGCAACGGAGTCGTTGATCTGGTAGGTCGTGGTTGCAACCCAGGTTCCGCGATTGTTGATTCCGGCCGGACCAACAGGGCCTTGCGGACCCACTGGACCGCTCGGTCCGGAAACACCTTGCGGGCCTTGCGGACCTTCAGGGCCTTGTGGTCCGGCAGGTCCTTGCGTGCCGTTGCCGAGGAACACGATGTCCAGTTCCGGGGAATGGCTGTAGGTGGTGCTTTCCTTGCTCGTGAAACTGCAACTCAGCGGACTGTTGGCCACGAGTGCAATGCCGTCATTGGCTTGACTGCCGTTGAGCCATGCAGCCACCGCCGGAGTAATGTCGACGATGATGTAGTCATGCGCATTCGACTTGACCAGGGGAACGCTGCTGGCGATCGTGGTTCCCATCGCGGGAAGAAGGTTGGCGTTGATGGTCGACTCCGTCCACGCACCATCGACGTAATCAATGTTGAAACTTCCCGCCGTGCTGACGGCGTTGACGTAGAGTTTCAGGCTGGCTTTGGCGATGTTGGCGCCGGTGTAGCCGGTGGGAATCGCGGATAGATCGAATTGGATGTAGGCGGTCTGCGAAGCACTTTCGACGTTGAGGGTTACTGCCGCTCCGTAGTTCGTGCTTGGCGAAGCGGTGTTGGTGTAAGCGTCAGCACTGGGCGTGATTTGTCCGTGGGCAAGGCTCGCTCCAAAGACGAAAGTGAAGATAAGTACGGCAGACGAAACTAGCATCCTTAATCTGTTCATGACGTCCTCGAATCGAAGTTTGTGAATCCTTGGTTCTGAAAAGCCCTTTAGGGGAATCGGCGGGATCGTTTTCCGACTCCTCGCTGGTCATGCCGAAATCGGGCCCTTGGGCAGACTGAGCCGTGCATGTTCTGCCTGCTCCGGGGACAGCTTGGTTCCGCAGAATGGGCAGATATCGAAGTCCGCCGCCGCGCCCCCCACCAGCAGGGTGGTACCTTGCCTCTGCACGGTGACCTCGGTCCGGATCGTGCGCCTGGTGCCGCTTTCAGGCGGGTCAGAACGGAAGACGCTTGCCCACTCCGAGAACCACTGGTAAAGTCGTGTCGTACGGCCCCCCTATTACTGGCCGCGAATGTTGCGGCAGTCTCACAAAAAAGGCCAGTGAATCATTTTGAAAGCTTCTGAAAAGTTCTGAACGTCTCGATGTCAATGAAAACAGAAGGGGTATTCCAATTCGGGGAGTTTCAGATTGATGCCCGCGCGCGCACCCTCCGGCGCGAAGAAGAGATCGTCGCGCTCAACTTCCGGGCCTTCGATGTGCTGCTGTACCTGGTGCAAAACTCCGGAAAGGTTCTCACCCGGAACGAACTGCTGGAAAACGTCTGGCAGGACGCGCATGTGGACGAGAACAACCTGGCGCAAAGTATTTCGGCGCTGCGGCGGGCATTGGAAGAGAAGCCCGGCAACAACAGCTACATCGTCACCCTGCCGGGGAAGGGCTATCAGTTCGTCGCGCCGGTGCGGGTAGTGCCCCAAGGGAGCCTGGCCGTCGTCCCGGATGCAGCGACTGCCGCCAACCACGGCCCCGGCGGAGTGATTTTCCAGCAGCAGACGATTCAGACCAGCGTCATCACGGAAGAAAAACAACAGCTCAGCTTGCCCGACCCCCGGCGTCGGACGGGCATGAGACAGGTCGCGGTCTTAGCCGTAGCTGGGATCGCGGTTGCAGGGATCTACGTGTGGAAGCAGCTTTACCACGCCCCGCGGCCGGCGAGCTCAGTGGCCATCCCCTTGACTGCAACACCTCCTCGTCGTTCCATCGCCGTTCTTGGTTTTCGCAACCTGTCGGGCCGTCCGGAAGAAGGATGGATATCCACGGCGCTGGCGGAGATGTTAAGCACCGAACTGGAGGCGGGAGAAAAGCTGCGCCTGGTATCGGGAGAGGACATCTCGCGCACCAAACTCGATCTTCCTCTGGCCGACGCTGACAGCCTCTCCAGAGACACACTGGCACGACTGCATAAGGACTTGGACAGCGACTTGATCGTCCTCGGCTCCTACACCGCGCTCGGCGAAAAACCCGGCACTCGCATCCGTCTCGACCTGCGCCTGCAAGATACAGTCGCCGGGGAAACGCTTGCTGACGTCGCGGTGGTTGGAAGCGAGTCCGACCTGTTTGACATGGTGACACAGGCTGGTTCCCGGTTGCGCGAAAAGCTTGGCGTGGAAGCAGTTTCTCCGGTGGAGGCGGTGAGCGTCCGCGGCTCCTTGCCTTCCAACCGTGACGCTGCCCGCCTTTATTCGGAGGGGCTTGCCCGGCTACGCGTGTTCGACGCCCTCGAAGCCCGCGATCTTCTGCAACGGGCGATCGCTGCCGACCCAAAGTATTCGCTGGCTCACTCGGCTCTGGCCGAAGCGTGGTCCCGCTTGGGCTACGACAAGAAGGCGCAAGAGGAGGCGCGGCAAGGATACGACCTGTCCGGCAATCTCTCGCGTGAAGACAGGTTAGTGGTGGAAGGCCGGTATCGTTCCATCAGTCATGAATACGGAAAGGCGACCGAAGTCTATCGCGCGCTGTTCACGTTGTTTCCTGACAACGTCGATTACGGGCTGAAGCTGGCAGACGTGCAAGCTCGCGGGAACAAAGGAAATGACTCTCTGGCCACTGTCGAATCACTGCGCAAGCTTCCGCCTCCGGCGCCTGACGATCCTCGTATCGAAATTGTGGAAGCGGATGCGTGGAGGGTGCTGGGCGATGCCAAGCATCAGGAACAACCGCTGGCGCGGGCGGTGGAGAAGGCGAAGGCGCTGGGATCCCGTGAGATCCTAGCCGATACGCTGCAAAAGCAGTGTCGGATGTTCAGTGATATTCAGCAAGTGCAGAATGCGGTCTCTGCCTGTCGCGAGGCGCGGGAGATTTCCGCAGCAACCGGGGATCAGGAGCGCGAAGGCCGGACTTTGCTCACGTGGGGGGTGGTGATCGCTCAAACGGATGCTCCGGAAGCTAGACGCCTGATAAAAGCAGCGCAAAGCATTTTCCGCAGGAATGGATCCGAAGTGGGTCTGGCCCTGGCTTTCGACAACCTCGCTATCGTGACGGACGATGCCGCCGCCGGCGAGAAACTGGAACGCGAGTCCGTGGCCATTTGGCGGCGCCTCGATGACACCAGGAACCTGACTTTAGCGATGTCGAACCTTGCCGGTGCCCGAATGAATCAAGGGGATCTGCGAGGCGCCCTCCAACTCTATGAGGAATCACTGAGGGTGGGTCGGGACAACGAAGATTACGGATATGCGGCCCTCACAAACCTGAACATCGCGGGTATTCACCATTTGCAAGGAGACTTGGCGGGCGCGAAGCAGGAATTCGAACAAGTCATCGCGCTCTGGCAGAAACATGGGGACGTCTGGGGAACTCCTTATGCCAGGTTGGGGTTGGGTAGCCTGCTGATCGAGCAGGCCGATTTTTCGGGCGCCCGGAAGCTGTACGAGCAGGCGCTAGCCATGCGGATTCCGAGGGGCGACAAGATACCTATCGCTGAAGCTCAGCTCGCCCTCGCGGATCTGTCGCTTGAAGATGGGCGTTCTCCCACCGAACAAGAAACCGCAGTCAGGCAAACTCTTGAGGTTTTTCAGAAACAGAAAATCCACGACGATGAAACTCAGGCTTGGTGCGTCCTCGCCCGCGCCCTACTTGCGGAGGGTAAAGCAGTGGCAGCGAAAGAGGCGATGCAACACGCTCTCGCCGCCAAGAGCGAGGATCCAAACATCCGCTGGCCAGCCGCCATCACCGCAGCGCGCATCGAGACCGCTGAAACAAATCCTGCCCACTCCGCCGCCGGGATCGCGGCACGCAAGGAACTGGTCGTCATCATTACGAAATCGCGAGAGCTAGGTTATATGGGCATCGAACTCGATGCGCGTCTCGCGCTCGCTGAAATCGAAATGAAGGCCGGCCAAATCACGGCCGGACGCCAGCACTTGACCGCGATCGAAGCGGACGCCAAAGCCAAAGGCTACAACCTCATTGCACGCAAGGCCACTACCGCTCGCGGCTGAGTTTCTCCCTCAAAACAAGAGAACGGCATTGTGCCCTCGATTTCGATCCAAATAACGCTGGCTCTACTCGATAGAATGCTGGGCGACCCACGCTGCGGGAGTAAGGTCGGGCAGGCGGCGGATCGGAAGATCAGCAAGCCCGGGAAGGACCGAAACCAGATAGTTGCGCACGGGAAGTTTCAACCTGCGGCAGCTTTCCACGACCGAGAGGATCGCTGCAACCTTCGGTCCTGCGAAGGGACTGCCGATGTGGATCCAGTTCTTCCGACCCAGAGCTACCGGACGCATTGAATTCTCCGCCAGGTTGTTGCTCAGCTCAAGTTCCGGATATTCCAGGAATCGTGTAAGTTTCCTCCAAAGCGTGAGCGCGTACTGGCAGGCTTTGCTAAGTGTACTGGAGGGCAAAGCAATCGACCGGGCTGCCGCGATCTTGCTATGAATATCGTCGAGGAGAGGCTTGGCTCTTTCCTGACGCTCGGCATGGCGCGCCGCAGTAGTCAGCGTTTTGCGGCGAGCTTCCGCATCGACGGCAAACAGTTCGTCCATCCGCGCCACGATCGGAGTTGCAACCGGGTCTCGGGGATTTAGCTGCACCGCCTCGAAAAACTGCCTTCTAGCATGAGCCCAACACGTGGCATGCACCATCCTCGGCCCGCCGATCTGGTCATAAGCGGCGTATCCGTCAGTTTGTAGAATGCCTTCGAACTGTCCTAAGAACCGCTTCGGTCCATCGCGTCCACGGCCTAGCCGGAAGTCAAATACCGCGCTTCCTCCAGGGCGACTGTATTGCCAGAGATATGCTTGGTGATTCTGTCCACGGCCCTCACGCATCTGCACATCCACCGGGGTTTCATCCGCCTGGATGTAACTGCCGCTGATCAACTCGCGCCTCATTGCCGCGACCATCGGGATCAGCAACTCGCCGACTTTGAGGATCCAGCCGTCCAGCGTCGCGCGGCTGATTTCCAGGCCACTGTCTCTTTCTAGAATCACGCTCTGTCGGTAAAGGGGAGCATGATTGCAATATTTGCTGGCGACGGTGTCGATGACGATCCGGTCGCTAGCCAAGCACTTCTCGATGATCCGTGGTGGCAGTGGTGCCGCGACCACTCCGAGTTCCTCACAATTCCGGCAAGCCCGTTTCTCGCGTTTCGTAACCAGCACGAAGTACTTCGCTGGCTCAACATCCAACTGGGAACTCTCCTCATAGCCGATCACCACGGTCTCTTTGCCGCAGCGCTTGCACACGCGCTGATCCGGTGTGCAAGGCAGAATCCGCTCTACATGAGGGAGATTCGGAGGCAAGTCTTGGCGGCCTGGATGCTTACAGGAGGTCTTTGTCGAGCGCCGCACTGGCTCGGGTTTACTCTCGGCCTCCATGATCACTTCACTGATGACCGGCTCAAGGTCGAACAGTACCATTTGCGCGTGGGGGAGCTTTTCGCCGCCCGCTCCATAGTTCTCGATCCGCATCAGCCGCAGACGCTCTTCCAGCACACGAATCCTCAGCTCCGCATACTGTAACTGGCTCTTCAGTTGTGCGATGAGTTCCAGGTCGGCTGGCGCTGAAGGAATGGGAGGCGCACTCACAATGGGTTACTGATTTACCAGAGTTGATCGAAACGTTCAAGCAACCAAGTAACTCATGCGGCGGCATGTCCTTCCGGGGACCCTTTCCGGTACCACCGCTTGTGCTTGGTCTTGGCCAGATCGATACCACCGAGTAATAAGGAGAGCTCTTCGTGACTCAGGACGACCTTGCCCTGCGCATCGCCGGATCGCGGCCAGGTGAAGCGCCCTTTCTCCAACCTCTTGGCACAGACCCAGAGTCCGCTTCCGTCCCAAACGAGGACCTTCAGCCGATTGCGCTGGCCGTTGCAGAACAAGAACAGGTGCCCGCTAAGAGGCTCACACGACAAACGATCCCGGACCAGACCGTACAGCCCCTCGAACCCCTTGCGCATGTCGGTGACTCCGGCAGCCAGATAGATCCGTGTGGCTGGACCCAGTCCAAACACGGCTTACACCCGCTCCAGTGCATTCACCAGGCGCTCGAACGTATTCATATCAAAATCACGTTGCACTTCGATCCGGCGATCGCCCGACAGCACCACGGCCAGCCCGCAACTCGGTTCGTGCTGCGTCGGCGGCGATTTTCTGGCGGCCAACTCCACCTTCACCAACCGCCCGGCCGAAGAAGCTGGTCTACGCCTTCTCTTCCAACGCCACTTTTTCAGATGGCGATCCAGGGTGCTGAAGCTCAATCCTCGACTCTTGCAAAACTCGCTCCGCCGCATCCCGCTGCTCACAAACTCGGCCACCAACTGCTGAACCTCCGCACGGGTACGTCGCTTGGGCGCTGACAACTCTGTTTTTGCGGTCATCCGGACACTTCAACACAGACCCCCGCCTGTCGAACAGGTGTGTTGGTCAGACGCTTACGAAGGAGGACGGCCGTGAGAGACGACTTTTTCTACGAGGTCACCAGCAAACGCCGGAAGGGCTTCCCATCCGAGACCAACGTAAAGCGCGGGTTTCCGCGTTGTACACGGCGATAAGGAGCTCTTTGAGAAGTTGGGCCGGAACGATCCGTGCCCATGCGGTTCCGGACGTAAGTTTCAAGAAATGCTGCATGCAAACCGGTCGGTATGACGGAATGCAGCGAAACCATTACAACCGATAGCCTGAGGGGTATGGCCTCGGCTGTACCCCTTTGTTATTCTCACTCTCGGTTCGCCTGATCCTAGTCTGCGCTGCCTGTGCGTGGCATTCGGCTCCGTCTTGAAACAATAACCAAATCTACTCCTTGAGCGTGGGATGGTTCTTGGTAATCCAGTCCTCGACCTCGCGATAAAACTGTTGCGCTTGGATGAGGATCTCCTTTGCTTCCGTCTCCGTCGCGACGTTGGAGAAGGTGTAGTCGATCGTATTTCGCTTTCGCCGACAGGTTTCGAAATAATCGGCGTACTTGTGAACGGGTTTGCCCAACACAAGTTTCGTGCTCTCTAACGACACCCGGTGATGTCCAACCTTGCTCATGATCCGATATCCCGCACAGGCAATCGCCATGTTGGCGGCCTGGAGTGCTGCGTTGTAAGCAGTGGCGAATCTCCGATCTGCTGAGAGGCCAGCAAGACTCGCGTCCGCTAGGTCGCGGGCGATCAGGGCCCGCATATTGTCTAATTCCTTCTTGGAGGCTTTGTGTTTCTGGGCTTCCTTATTTGCCAACAAGTTCGTCCAAGTCACTCTGGGCTCCTCTCACAAAATGCTTGCGCCCCTTCAAAACGGTTGTCAGGAAATGATCATGCGACTTCACCTTCTCACGAAACTCTTCCTGGGAATAGACCGTGGCATTCACTTCCCTCCCGAGGCGTTGCTCCGCGTTGCGCAGTGCCGAAGACAGGTCAGCAAGACCAGCTTTGCCGACGACCATCAAATCCACGTCACTCGTCGCATGCTCCCGGTTTCGCGCAACGGAGCCGTAGACAAAAGCACATTGGATTTTGTCTCCGAAGGGCTCCAGTATCTGCTTCACAATCGAAATGAGACCTGCGGTTTTCTCGAACAGTTGCTGCAGTTCTCGGAATACCGGGGATCTGGTCTCTGCTTTGAAGTAGGCCCTTGTACCTTCACGGCGGTGCGTTAATATGCCGCTTGCCACCAGGGATGACAGTTCCCGCTGAAGGCTGGATGGGGTCGTCCCGAGACGATCAGCAAGCTCCGACAGATACCACCACTTGCTTGGCTGTGTGAGCGTAGCCGCGAGCACACCTTGGCGCACGTGTGGGAACAGCGCGGTTAACACCGACGAGTTACGCATATTGCGTATATTGTTACGCATATTGCGTAAGATGTCAATATGCACCTTGGAGTATATGGACTCAGGCGCGGGCTGCTTCTAGTTGCGCGGCGGATAGAAACTGCAACAGTCGAGTCTCCTCATGCCGTTTATTCTTAAACCAATCTGTTGACCAGACTCTATAGATTTTCCAGCCGTGGCTCTCAAGGATCTCCTGGCGTAGACGATCGCGATCGCGGGCTGACTTCGCTGAGTGATAAGCTGCGCCATCGCACTCGATTCCTGCGAGGTATCGACCTGAATTGGCCGAGTCTTTAACGCCGATGTCGATGGAGAATCCTGCAACGCCCACTTGAGGCACAATTTCATACCCTGCCGACTTGAGAATATACCCCACCGAAATCTCGAAATCGCTGTCAGGTTCGCCTCCCGCTCCGGGTATCTCGGGGATTGTGCCATTCTTGGCAAATTCCAAGTATTGTCGGAGAACCTTCACTCCCCAAGAGGCGCTGTCTGTCACGATGTTGTTAGCTTGTAGGGACGAAAACACTTCGACTCGCCTCTTGGCACGCGTGAACAGGACATTCAGCCGTCGATGGCCCTGTGGTCCGTTGATTGGTCCAAACCTCTGGAATTGCTTGCCCTGCTCATTTGGTCCGTAGGTCGTCGAAATGAAAATCACGTCCCGCTCATCGCCTTGTACATATTCCAAGTTCTTGACAAACAACGGTTCCGACTTCCCCCGCCAGTCCGATACAAACGCCTCCGCGTGGGGATCATTCATGATTTCCTGGTCAAGCAAGTCGTCTATCAGTTCACGTTGTTCAAAGTTTAATGCCACGATTCCGAGGCTCTCTTGCGGATGTACGCGCATGTGTTCGACCGCTGCACGAACCACGTTTTGTGCTTCAACGACATTCCTACGATTGACAAATCGTCCATCTGGGACTTCGATGAGCTTCACTCCCAATCCTGGATGATCCGAATATGCGGACGGGAACACGACTAGGTTTTTGTAGAATTCGTGGTTTGAAAACTCTATTAGGCTGTGGTGGCGTGAACGATAATGCCAGCGCAATCGCCTGATCGGTTGATACACCGACGTGGCGACATCAAGAATGCTTTCAGCGTCCTCCGCAGCCGTAAGATCATCGTCGGTCACATCCCCGTCGTCCATTACTCGTTCAAAGAATGTGGTCGGAGGAAGCTGCTTCGGATCTCCAACAACAACCAATTGCCCTCCTCGTGCGATTGCACCGAGGGCGTCTTCCGGCTTGAGTTGGGATGCCTCATCCATGACAACGAGATCGAAAACTAGCCTGCCTGGCTCTAGGTACTGAGCTACCGACAACGGGCTCATCATGAAACATGGTTTAAGCGCTTTCAGGGCATCGCCCGCTCGGTTCACGAGTTGCCGTATCGGCACGTGGCGTTTCTGTTTCGCTAGCTCATGATCGATAAGCGAAAGGTCACTCCATTGACCTATGGGGCCAGATCGAGAGCCCATTGGAACGGAACGGGCGTCAAGCACGGACGCCGCGTACTTAGCATTAAGCGACATGATCTCTCTATCAAGCGCGGCAAACCTGGCCCGCACATTCTCGTGAGCGAGCCCTTTAAACAACATCAGATCAGAATGAGCGTTAATGCAACTGGTGGCCAGAGAACTGTAGAAAAGGTATTCGTAGACTCGGGGCACCGCGTCAGTCGTTACCGCATTGCTAAGAACCAAGCGTGGCAGCGCAGGCAAAGTCGCCACAGAGCACTCATCCCATGAGCGAAGCCAGTCGACGAACATGGGGAGATCGTCAGGGCAATGCAGTGCACGTCTTAAGCGAGTAGCAACTGCCATAAACGGAACTTCATAGATCGTTTGACAACCCCAAAATCCCGCGGCATCCAGCTTGGCAATTTTGGTTATAGTCAGCAGTGCTCGCTGAAGTTCCGACATCAGGTCGATATAGCTACTCAACTCCGTATGAAGTAACGGAGAGTTTGCGTCGAAATCTTGTAGCAGCCAACAGCGAACAGAGGGCGGAAGCGCACCAGAGTCGACTTCGGCAGCGAAGTCCACCGCTTGGCCGATCGCGTCAATGTTTGTGTCTGGGCCTTCACAGACGTTCGCTAACCCGAGCTCTTTGGTTAAGCGATCAACCTCACGCGCATATAGGCTCTCGTCACGGCATAAGTCATGCAGCGTTCCCGCATGAGCCAACTTGAGAAAATTCTTTATCCCGCTCTGGCCTGCCAATGTGGACAGGTGGGACAGTTTGCGGTCTACTCCCTTGAGATTGGCGCCGAATTCTTCCAAAGACCCATCCCACGAACACCTCATAGAAGCCGGTAAGGCGTCCGTGGCCGGCTTGGCCAGATCGCAAATGCCGGTCAGAGCGTCGACCTCCTCGCCCCTTCCTTCGACCTGTCGGCGCAAAGTTCTAAAATCCGATACCGGCATCGAGGTGAGCACGTCCAGAAATTCTTTGCCCGCTGACCCTAAACTAAGACTTGCACCGGAGAGCCATTCCGCCACACGCAGTAATGCCGGCCAAGGAGTGTTGACGCCGTCATAATGAACTCCCGCGACTTCGCTAAAACGCTTGTCGGTATTGAAAGATCTGAGCCGATCCTCGTACTCCGCTAGGTCCCTGAGTCCTGAGATAGCCTCTGAGTGACCAACCCTCCTAGGTGTTTTCAGAATCCGGCGAAAGATTCGCTTTGCATTTCGACAATCTTTTCGAAACAGACGGCTGACAGAGTTGCTTTCCAACAGATTGGCTGCATGATCATGCAGTTCGGCGGACGAAGGAAGGTTGCTCAGTTCAAACTGTTCTCTGAGCTTTGTGCCTCTGGCGCGGATATCAGCTGCTTTCTCCTGGGCCAACCTGATTACGGTCGGTGAGGATTCACGCTGTAGCGCTGAATGCCGGTAGCTGAGTTCCTCATCGGGAGCAGTAGCGAGCGCGCTGAATGCTTCACGCAGCAAATTGAAGCCCTGACGGCTGCTAGAAACCTTCGGTGAGAGACTAGAATGCGCCCAAGACGACAAATTTGTGGCATAAGGGATCTGATGAAGTAGCTCTTTGACTCTCGTAGCATGGGCATTGATCTCCGACGCGGAAAACTCTCCGATGCCATTCCCATCCACCAAGCAAGAAAGTTCGTGAAGAGAAGAAGGATAGCTTTGGGTGGCTGTGCTTAAATCGGCCAATTGCGAAATCTGAGCGCGAATCTTGCGCCAGTTTGATATCTGGTCGCAGAAGCCGCCAATAATCCGGCGTGAGGTATCTGAATGAAGCCCAGGCAAGAGAGCGAACGTAGGATTCGGGCTAGCAACAGGAAGGCCCGCTTCGGCTGAACGACACCACTCCAACTCGCCCAGTGTCCCGGCAAGTACGAATCCTCTTCCTTGGAGCTTCGCGACGGCATCTGCACAGGCGTTCGCCAAATCACCGCCGCTGCGGACCAGTCGGAGCAAGTCGGCCTGTTCTGCATATCCGATCTCAGCTGACTCGACACCGTACCAAGGATGTTCTTTCAGTATGGGCCATTTCTGGAACATCTCCTTAGTAATAACAGCGAAAAGATCCGTGGCATGCTTGCCTCGCTCATAAGCAGGACGGCTAAGTCGGTCCTCGTCCCTAATCATTAACGAATCTAGGTCCGGGACCTCGCCGGGGAGGGCCATCGCCGCGCGGTGTTTGGCCCATATGATTTCGAAGGTTGTGCTTCCAAACTGAGGGTGGGGTAGATTCAGCAGGCGAACGTACTTGTTGAGTTGGCCTCTAGTCTCCTTGGCCTGACTCAGTTTGTATTCCAAATTCGGAGCACCCCCGAAAGTATTGCGCGCGCTCAATCTTCGTTCGAGACCGTTTAGCAATTCTCGTTTCTGCGTCTTGTGGCTATGCAATTCTAAGCAAAACAGACCTAAGCCAATTGCGTCGAGACGGCGGTAGACGACCTCTAGCGCGGCCAACTTCTCTGCAATGAACAGGACTGATTTCCCCTTTAGAAGCGCCGCGGCAATCAGGTTCGTGATGCTCTGGGATTTACCTGTTCCTGGTGGTCCCTCAATAACCAAATTCTTGCCATTGAGGGCGTCGATCAACGCACTGTGCTGCGAACTGTCCGCGTCATAGAACAATCGCGGAACCGGCGTCTTGAGATCTTCATCGTCTATTGGATACTCGTCAGGGAACGTAACGCTTGATGCCTTAACACCTTCAAATAGGTTCTTTATGACGGAATGATCTGTGATCCGCGCCTTGGCCGGCCACCGCGTAGGATCGAGATCGAGGAACATCAGAAGTTTCCCGAAACTCAGGAGTGCCAGGGTCAGAAAATTCCTGACCTGCCACCCTGGCCGACTCGAAATGGCTTCGCGAACAGCGTCAGCATAAGAAGACGGGCTGTCCTCCTCACGAAGGTATGGTACCGCCACGCCAAAGTCTCGCTTCATCTTCTCTACGAGAGACAGGTTGGTCGTCAGGTCTTCACCCGAATACTGGATTTCGTAAACCCATCCTTGATTTCGAGGGGCCTTCTCCCGCTCGATTGTGACCGGCATGATTAGAAGGGGTGCATGGGAAGCTTGAGAGATCTCCGAATCCTTCCACTCCAGGAATCCGAAGCACAAATAAAGCATATTCGCACCAGATTCCTCGATTGAGGTCCGCGCTGTAGTCGTAATCTTTTTTGCGGTCCTGTCCAGATCGTCTTGGTATGCCAGTACGCGCAGTCGCGGTGGTTCGTCAGGCGAATCCAGATCAAAGTCCGTGCTCCAGCCAAGCCCACCAGCGCAGTCCTTCGCTGGAATTTTGTCTTCTTCCTGAGCGTCATCGGTCAACCGGTGGGCATCGCCTGAACCTCGCACGAGGCCATCCGGCTCAGGAACGGCCTCGACAGTAAAGGTATTCCCCTCCATTAGGTGCTGGAACAGCGTGTCAAGTGCGGTATCCACGAACCGCAGACACGACGTCTTCGGATGTCGGAAATTCAAAAGTTTGTTTCGAGCGGTTAAGTCCAGCAGTCGCGTGCGGATCTTCTCAAGCCCAGTGTGAACGTTACCGAGAGAGAACTCCTCGCTAACCTTCGGAGCCTCAAACGTATCGTGTTTGTTTTCTTCTGACGACATCTTCGGCGCGAAACGGATATTAGCACGTGGAAACGGTCCCGCCTCGATCCCGCTCGGCACGTCTCACGGCAATGGAAAAGCCCTGGACTCCCCTGGGGGAGGCAGGGCTCTGTAACAAGCCAAGACTAAGCACTCCCCAGGAGATTGTCTAGTGCCTCTACCGACGACATGTCAACCGGACTTGGTGTTGCTTGATAAGTGAGTTTTCTAAACTAGAACCTTAGAGTTTCTCAACTCCACCGCTTGGCGATCACTCCGTGGAAAGGAGGCAATTCCTCTTGGGGCGTTTCCATCGAACGTGCTACGAACTACATTGGAACAGCCTCGAACCACGTTCGAGGCTGTTCGAGCAGTGTTCGCGAGTCCATTTAGGATTGCACCGACCTAAGCCGAAGGCTTAGGGATGGTGTCTCTTTGGAAAACGAATTGGTTTCCTCTCGAATGGCCTCTGCTGCGCCAAATCTCCATCAGTCGTGGATAGCCTGCCGTTCCAAGGCTGGCCTACGAAAAACGCGTGCACCACCAACGGTTTCATGCTAAATTAGTTTTGTGAAGCGCCTGCTTCAATTTCGATCGTCATTACGACTCAGTCCATCCCGACTGAGTTATTAACTCCTGCACAATTTATAGCTTCAGGCCCGTGGCGGAACTGGCATACGCAGCTGCCTCAAGAGCAGCCTTTTTGTGGGTTCAACTCCCACCGGGCCTACCAGAATTCTGTTGTTCTTTGACAATTCAACGGAGAGTGGGGCCGGACGGTAAGGCACTTGTCTGCTAAACAAGGGCTCTCGCAAGAGGCTAACGGGTTCAACTCCCGTACTCTCCGCCAATGCGGAAGGTACTGCTGAATGGCCGGCAACTGGTCCTGAAAACCGGGGCATCGTGATGAGCGATGGGCGTTCGATTCGTCGACCTTCCGCCAAGTTTGCACAGGTGCGTGAGCCCGGCCGAAACGGACCGGCTGTAACCCGGTCTCCCCCAGTGGGACGCGGAGGTTCAAATCCTCCCCTGTGCACCAGAGTGCCAGCGTGTGCGAATTGGAATAGCAGCCTGTCTTAGAAACAGGTGTTTGAGAGTTCGAATCTCTCCGCTGGCACCAGATTTCTTGATCCGCCGAGATTCATTGCAGCATCGGCGGCGCATATGGCCAATACAAATGAAAATGACACCGGAATTCGATGACGCACCAGACTTCATCAGGCATGTCGAGCAGGTGGTGAACGGAGTTGTTCGACGCCATTTGCCTGAAACTCTCGTCTTGATCAAGATTAACAACTGGTTCGGCTCGAACTGGCTTGGCTTTTCTGGCAAGGCGCTCGGGGCGCTCGGCGTCTGGAACAAGCCCCGCAATGAGCCTGCAGACAATATCAGGATCCCACCTTTCGTGCCGTCGAGAGTTGTATCGCAACGAAGCTTTGCAGCCCCGACCTATGAGGAAGTCGCTAACGGCAAGCCCATTCACACTCAAATGCCGAGCAATCGTGCTCTACTCCGTAAGGCTGCCACAGCTGCACCAGGCAACGCGCTCGTGTGGTACAGCGGGAATTCAAGGACGGTCGGACGCGGCGCGGTCATGGCCTATGTTCCGGTGAGCGACTCATACTGGCCATGGTACGCGGCATTAGAGACGGGCGATCCATGGCGCGTAACTGAAACGTGGGACATCAAGCGTGAAGACTTGTCGAAACTAATGGAACAAGGATCGTGAGCGAGCATTCAGGCACAGGCCAGTGTCAAGGCCGCGCTTCACGCCGCATTTGCGGTCGAAGAGCCATGACACTTGGTCTTCGCGTTTCGGCTTATTATTCAGCTATCCGGGGATGTCAGGTTTCTAGTTGTACGAACCGGGCTCCGCACTGAATCGAATCGCTCTCTGAGGGGTCTGGGACCTGGAAAAGACGTGTTCAAACAAGCATTCTCTTACGAGCATGAGAATCATTACTTACAGTGACCTGCATCTTGAATTTGGCTCGGGCTGGATGTTGCCTTCGGCAGCGAACGGAGATGTCATGATCCTGGCAGGCGATATCGTCACGCTCATGGATTATGAGCCGCTCGACCAGATTATGCGGAAGTGGAAGAAACCAGTCCTCTATGTGACGGGAAACCACGAATATTACACGCGGAGGCCAATGAACGAAGAGGACAATAGATTCAAGGCGTGGCTCGAAGATAGACATCCGCATGTGAAACTGCTACTTGATGAAGGGGTCAGCATTGGGGGCGTCAATTTCTTCGGTGGCACGATGTGGACGGATTTCAACGGCGGCGATTTGCACGCGATGGAGACCGCCCGCTCTCAAATGAACGATTACCGCCTCATCTATAACCCTGACGAGACGCCCTTCACCCCAGCAGATTCGATTGTGTTGCATAAAAACTTCGCGTCGAAGTTGCTGAACTGGTTTGGCAAGAATCTGAGTGGTCCACGCGTGGTTATTAGCCACAATGCACCGCTCATCAACCCCAATTCCAAATACAAGGGAGGCTCTCTCACGCCGGCGTTCAATTCTCTGGACATGGTGGAGATCATTGAGACCCACCAGCCGGCCCTCTGGGTGTATGGCCATACACATGAGTGCGACGATCAGACGATCGGCCGGACCCGGATCATCTCAAATCAACTCGGATATCCCGTCAATGTTGGCGGTTTTGAATGCAAGGATTTTGATGAAGCGGGCCTGCCAGTCGAGGTAGGCGGTTAGCCCCGAGCGGGCAAATAAATTACCTTACGAAAGCAAACAACATGCCGTGCATTCTGCCTAGAATCTACAGTCGCGGATCGACTGGTTCGCTCTCTAGAGCAAGCACTCCAAATACACACTCGTGAACTCTGCGGAGTGGTTCTTGGTGAACGAACCGCTCCAGCGCCTCCAATCCCAAAGCAAACTCCCGAAGCGCGAGCGAACGCTTTGCGCCCAGCCCTCTACTCTTTAGCCGCAGCAGGTTCTCGGGAAGCGTGTATTCCGGGCCATAGATGATCCGCAAGTATTCTCGTCCACGGACCTTCACGGCAGGTTGTACCAATCCCTTCCGGCCCTTAGCCACAAAGTCCAACGGCTTAACAACCATGCCTTCACCACCACTTGCCGTCAACTCCTCCCACCATTTGATTCCTTTATCCTGGTCGGCCCTGTCGGTGAGGTCCACAGCTTGAAATGGTGTTGCGAGTAGTAGACCAGTATCGGCCTGACAGATTCGCGCAAGCGTCCCCATGTGCCATGGGTGATCTTTCGCGGTGTGAACGGCACCCTCGCTGGCAAGCAGGTGGAAAGGCGCCAGTTTCAGGTCGGCTAGAGAACGCACTGTCCAGCAGTATCGTCGGTAAGCCTCGACATAGAGATCTGCGGCTTCCTTACGCAGAACGTGTTGTTCCGCCAGCGCCGCTACCTCCGGATTCTCCGAGGCCGATCGCAACGCTGCAATCGCCACCGGCAACGCCGCTCGGGCGGCCGCCCCGGTTGGAGCATATTGCTGGCGCAACAACTCCTGTGCTTTGGCTGACCATGGCATCAATTCGCAGTCCAGGCACACCCAGTCGGTTTTCAGCTCTTCCCAAATGCCTGCCACTTCTACAGCCTTGCGGACTTTTTCCAGAAACTCCAACTCTAGAGGCGCGTCATTGAAGAACCGCCGTCCCGTCCGTGTGTAGCAGACTCCAGGCTCGCCTTCCATAATTCCAAACCGTTTGCGGGCAACATCGGCGTCACGACAGACAACGACTACCCCTCGCGACCCCATGTGCTTCTGTTGGCAGACCACCTTGTGCACACCCTCGTGCAGGTAGTAAGCAAAGGCTTCTTCAGGATGTTCGAGCAGTCCGTCACGTTTACTGGTCTCACATGGGGACATCGTGGGCGGCAGATAGATGAGCCATTTTGGATTTACTGCAAATCGGCTCATCACCTCCAGGGCTGTGATCGCATTCTCTTCTCGAATCGTGATGTTGCGGTGCAACCGCGTGTTGACAATCCTCTTGCCGATGACATCCTCGATGTCGAGTAGGTCATCCAGTTGCTGTTGTGCGGTCAGCGCTGGTGCCATTTCCTCCGGGGACAAGAACGGCTTGGCCGACTCGTAATAGGTTCGGAGAGAAGAAACCGACATCAATTCACGTTCGGGATAACGGAGGGCAGTCAATTTTCCGCCGAACACGCACCCGGTATCTATATTGATCGTGCGGTTCAGCCATTCCGGCTCGGCAACCGGCGTATGCCCATAAACCACCATCGCCTTGCCACGATACTCAGCCGCCCAGTTGTAGCGCACTGGGAGTCCGTATTCGTCCGTCTCCCCGGTGGTCTCTCCATAGAGCGCAAAATCGCGCACTTTGCCAGAGCCGCGTCCCTGCATCTCCTCTCTCATGCCGGCGTGTGCCACCACGAGTTTCCCTTCGTCGAATACATAGTGGCTGACCAGATCGTCGAGAAACTTGATGACCGTCTGCTTGAATTCAGGAGTCTCCTTATCGAGCTGTTCAAGGGAGTCGGCCAATCCGTGCGTCAACTGGACATCGAGTCCCTTCAGTTTCCGCATCAGCTTCATGTCATGATTTCCAGGAACGCAGAACGCCGTGCCGTCTTCAACCATTTTCATAACCAGGCGCAGCACTGCTGGAATCTTGGGTCCGCGGTCAACCAAATCACCAACGAAAATCGCTCTGCGTCCATCGGGAGGAGTCACACTTGGTGCTGTCGGTCCTTCATTGATCTTGTACCCGAGCTGAACGAGCAAAGCGGTCAACTCTTCGTAGCAACCGTGCACGTCCCCGATGATGTCGAACGGCCCATGCTCGTGTTTCAGGTTATTCCAAAGCGGTTGTCGTACGATCGTGACCGAGGAGACCTCCTCTGGACTCGACAGCACGAACACATGGCGGAAGCCTTCACGTTCAAGTCCCCGTAGCGAACGCCGCAGTTGCTGGGACTGGTTTCTGATGACGTGAGGGCCGAACTGGCGGTCGGGCCGACTCTGATTGCGTTCGTGGCAGACCTTCTCTGGCAAGTTCAGAACGATCGCCACCGGCAAAACATGAAACTCGCGAGCGAGCGCCACTAGCGGCTTGCGCGCTTCAGGCTGGACGTTTGTCGCGTCAACTACGGTCAGGCGGCCAGCAGCGAGCCTCTTGCGAGCGACGTAGTGCAAGACATCGAATGCATCATTCGTCGCCTCTTGGGAATTCTCGTCGTCTGACACAAGACCGCGACAGAAGTCTGAAGAGAGAACCTCTGTGGATTTGAAGTTCCCCCGAGCGAAACTCGACTTACCGCAGCCGGAAGGACCGATGAGTACCACCAATGAAAGTTCTGGGATCGTAATGTTCATTGACTGATTTTCGCGCCTCTCCACGACTCCCTTGCTTCCACTAGCGAATGCTTGTTAGCACCCCCTCTCATGTCCGGACAAGCTCTCTGAGCCGGATCGTCCTCCCATCCGCATTGAGAACAGTTCTGATGTCCGCCCGGTTCTTGAAAGGCATAAGGCAACAGACAGACGGGGCACTGTGTGCCGGGTTCTCTAAGAACACCTACGGTTTTCAAACGAATTCGAACCAGCAGATCATTCAACGCGGATCTCGCAGTTTGAGACTCAGGGAGCGAGGACTTACTCGCCTCTTCCTCAAGTCTCTTGCGAAGCTGATCGTACTCGCTGGCGTAGAACGAAGTTTCAGTCGCGTCCAGGGTCTGCTGCTCGGCACCCCGCGTCTTCCGCTCAATCAGCTCCGGTATGTAACCCAGCTTGTACTGCTCGTTCAGACTATTCAAGTTTGCTTCCACTACCCCCGTCCGCATCAGATGAACCCCCGTCAGCAGCACGCGAAAAACATATAGGAGAGGCTTCACCCTCGGCGGGTCCTCTTTCTGGAAGAGCCGCCATTGATTCTCGGCAAACCCGAAATAATGATGCGCGTGATGGCGGGTGACGCAGCCCTTCCCAATCCATTTCAACTCTTCGTGCTCCGGTGTCGTATGCACCACGAGTGGAGAGTACAACTGCTCAAGGACATATCCGTTCGACTTCAAAAGCAGCTTAAAGAACTTTTCAACGTCATGTGTTACCAGATCGAGGTCGATAGGCTCTTTCTTGGAAACCTCCACGGTGTCGCGGACTGAGCCCAGCCCAAGCACTTCATCCGCGGGCAGGATGTGAACACCCCTCAGGTCATAGTCAGAATCAGGCGACGGAAACCCGTAGAGATGCGCTCCGCTGATCGTTGCGAATAGGAGCGGATACGGATGTTCTTTGACCGCAAGCAGTAGCTGTTCGTTCACGCGCTTGCACCCCCGACCGTCGAGCGACGCGCTTTTATCAGCAAACTGTTCGCCCCGGCGTAATCGGGCTCATCAGGCAACTTCGTCAGGCGAAACGCTTCTTCAAACTCTCGATGCAGGGCGAGTCTCCAGGTATTCACGTCCTCCCACGTCATTCTCGCGTCACGGATGGCAAGCAACGTGTCACGGTGCTCCGAGACCTGTACGGGGACGTAGCAGTCTCTGAGTATCGTCACACCTTCCAGCAGCAGCCGAATCAGATGCATCGCGTGTTTCCATTTAATCTCCCCGGAAGTCCGCAAATCCTGCTCTAACTTCTTGAATTGCGACATCACGTAGCCGTTGTAGGTCTGATAGACCAATTTCGAGAGGAAAATCTCACGTCTTGCCAACAACTCGTCGGCAATCGGTGTCCGCTTTTCGATAATCGGCGTGTAGAGGCACTCCAGAATGTTTGGATTGGCCTTAAGAGCCAGAACCATAAACTTTTTCAATTCCCAGTAGCACTCTTCGCTCTCTCTGCTTTCGAGTTGCTCTGGGACGCCGTACAACGACCACTCCAGTTCTGCGGGAGCTAGGTAGATGCCCCGTCGGTCTACGTCGGAACTGTCCCGTTCCAAGCCGTAGGCCTGGGAACCGACCACGCACTTATAAATCACATTTTCGTAGAGGTCGTACTCTGCCAACACGTGGGCAGGATCACCCATTGGGCCTGCCTTTACCTGCTTCAGTATTGAGAATTCATGACGCCGCACGCTGAACTCGGCTCCATCGGTCACCTTTGCGCGATAGGAGTGGCCGCCGTCATCGGGCGGGCGCACGATCTCCGCTACCGAGCCACGGGGGTACTCTATCTGAGAAGCATGGACGAAAACATCTGTTCGCAAAACGATCTGAGTTCCCGTGGGCACAATCAGGTGGAGAGTCGATTTTGAGCTTTTAACCAAGACTGAAGACCCCCATTTGTGTGGGCGCACCGACTTGGGGATCTTCTTCTCCTACGGGCAGAAACCTTACTGCGTACCCAAACCGTTCAGAGAGTTGGCGTGACCACTGCTTGAATTGTTCCCGAGTCCATTCAAAGCGGTGATCTTTATGACGAAACTTTCCCGCCGGCAGGGTTTCAAACTTCACGTTGTACTCGCAGTTGGGCGTGGTCACGATAATCGTTTTCGGACGTGCCGCTTCGAAAAGAACACGCTCGAATGCCGACAGCCGGGGTGCATCCAGATGTTCGATGACTTCCACGACCGTGGCCGCATCGTACCCGGCCAAGCGTTTATCGCGATACATCAGCGAACCATGCATCAATTTCAGCCGCTCCTTCTGCTTCGTGGGCATCCGGTCGATTCGCAGACGTTGGCTCGCGATCTCAAGACTCCGGTACGAAACATCCATACCCACAATCTCTGTCAGTGACTTCTCATCCAACAGGGCTCGCAGGAGTTTCCCTTCTCCGCAGCCAAGGTCTAGGACGCGCTTCGCCTCGACGGATCGAAGCACAGCAACCACTGCCCCCATGCGCTGCTGCCAGAGCCGAATCGGCTCCTCCATTTTCGTTTCTTCTTCAGAGTGAGCTTCCTCTGTTGCGTCAGGATCGGGGTTGTCTTCCTCCGCTAGCCTGGCGAGTGCTTCTCTTGCCAATTGCCTCTGGCGCGGAAGGTACCGCTTTACGATCGCCTCTTTGTGTGGATGCGACGCCAGCCAGCCTTCCCCTTTGCGCAAGAGTTTCTCAACCTCGTCCTTGCCAATCCAGTAGTGCTTCTCCGCATCCAGCACCGGCACAAGCACGTAGAGATGATTGAGCAGATCCTGCAAGCGGAAAGTTCCCGCCAAGGTCACAGAGTAGTACGGTCCCTCCCCCCACTCTGGGAATTTCTCGTCGAGCGGATGATGCTCCGTACTCACGCTGTACCCGAGGGGCTCGAATAGCTCGCGGATCAGCCCCTCACCAGCGCGGCAAGCCACGACTGTAAGGGTTGCCGTTAACGGCATCGCTTGGTCCGCCAGTTCTTGCCTCCCCTTACTACGGCCAGACATGGCTGTCCCGAAAGCTCGGCCCATGGCGACGCTAAGAAAAGAAGAGAGAACATAAGGCCGGTCATTCACATACTGATCGAGAGTTCCGCCCTCATGCTGACCCCGCTTGCCGCGAACCAATCCAATCGGATCGACATCAAGCAACAAGGCAGCCGTGCACCTTTCCGCGGTCGCTTCCGGGTAGAAAACATGTGCTTTCCCAAACGACAGCTCGAACGAATGCAACTTTGTCGGGTTCTTGTGAAGCAGATAGCCCAAGTCTGTTGCCGGGTTATGCGTAGTTGTAATTGTCAGAAGCATCGTCGAATTATGCCAATCTAAACTACACAGTTAGGTGCGTACGGTTTGCCTACGTTGCGCAACGACCGCGCTCAACTTCATCGAGCAACGCTTGTGCCAGCTTTGGTTCACCCGGCACATTCGCGCTATGAAGCGAGCAGTCGTCGAGAAATCGTTCGACAAGTGGGTTCGCTTGTCCGAAGTCCTGTCGGATCAATCGGATTTCGTGCGCCATACTCTTCAATAGTTCAGCCTCAGGCCAGTGCAGATACCTGCTTTCTTTGAGATGTTCATTCTGTCCGAACAAGCCCCAACGCCCAGCCGCACACTGCTTGAGCACAGGAGGCAGGAGCAAACGGAACTCAGATTCCAAACGCTGTAGTCGTCGCAGCTGGATGGCTGATTTTCGCGTCATACGTTCGTCCTTCTCAGGCAGCGTTTTCTATACGAACCTCAACCGGACAGCCACGCTCTGCAATTTCGTGGATCAGCTCGACGAAGTCGTCCGTCATCTTTTTCGCCTCACCGCTAATCAGGTCGTAGTTCTTGAGCACCAGCCTGTACGGCACTTCCACCTCGTTGATTGAACCACTTGCTATGCTGTCATTGAGAGCATCGAAGTTCCTACCGTGCCACTCCGGTGCGCCCACAGCGTGAAAGAAGGCACTGTAAACGTCACCCTTGCTCCTCCAGCCTGCGCCGTCTAGCGTGAGCTCTTTCATACTCATACTCGCGTCCGAATGATACTCGATGCGATCAAGCCTTTACGACCAAGGCCGGCATTGTAAAAACGTTTTGTTGCGCGGACAGGATTTGCACCTGCATCTAGAGGTCATGAGCCTCTCGTATTGTCCTTCGCTGCTATCGCGCCACAAAACTCACATAGAAAGATGGTCCGGGTGGCAGGAGTTGAACCTGCGTGGACATGTGCCCAAGACATGTGGGTGGCCGCTACCCTACACCCGGATTTGATGGAGAGGGCCTTTCAGCCCTCTCCCGTTTACCCTTTGACACACACGACCTGACGCAACGTGTGTACCACGTCTACCAAGTCGCGCTGCGCTTCCATCACGGCGTCGATGGACTTGTACGCCATCGGCGTTTCGTCGATGACGTCCGCGTCCTTGCGGCACTCGACACCTGCCGTTGCCTTGGCATGGTCGTCCAAGGTGAAGCGGCGCTTGGCTTCCGTACGCGACATGGCACGTCCGGCCCCATGACTACAGCTCATGAAGCTCTCCGGATTGCCCTTGCCGCGCACGATGTACGAACGCGCTCCCATGCTCCCGGGAATAATTCCCATGTCGCCTTCACGCGCACGTACTGCGCCCTTACGCGTGATGAGCACGTTCTCGCCATAATGGTGCTCCCAAGTCACGTAGTTGTGATGGCAGCTCACGACTTCCACATTGGCCTCGAACGCCGGGACTTCTTCCGAGCCCAGCACCGCCGCGATCATGTTCTGCATCATCAGATCGCGGTTGGCCAGGGCGTAATCCTGCGCCCAGTGCACTGCGCGGACGTAATCCTCGAAGTGCTCCGTGCCCTGCGGCAGGTAAGCGAGGTCCTGGTCCGGCAGATTGATCATCCACTGGCGCATGTCGTTCTTGGCCAGCTCTATGAAGAACGTGCCGAAGCGATTGCCCACACCACGCGATCCCGAGTGCAGCAGGAACCAGACGTTCTCGTTCTCATCGAGACAGACCTCGATGAAGTGGTTCCCGGTGCCAAGCGTTCCCAGGTGATTCACGCGCTGCTTGTGATCCAACTTGGGATACTTCTCGACGATTGCGTTGTACGCCGGCTCCATCTTCGCCCACACCTTCGCGTGGTGCGACGGGGCATCCGACCACGCACCCCGGTCGTTCGCGCGTCCATTGTCTGTACGCCCGTGCGGTACCGCCTTCTCAATCGCCGTACGGATGCCGTGCAGGTTGTCCGGGAGATGATTGGCGTGCAGAGAAGTCTGTACCGCCATCATGCCGCAGCCAATGTCCACCCCGACCGCCGCGGGGATGATCGCGCCCCGAGTTGGAATCACGCTGCCAACCGTTGCGCCGATTCCCCAGTGCACGTCCGGCATCGCTGCCACCCACTTGTAGATGAACGGCAACTGCGCGACGTTCAAAAGCTGCTGGCGTGCTGCGTCTTCCAGCGGAACGCCCTTTGTCCAGGCCTTGATGGGCACACCAGTTTCGGGCTTAATTACGCTATAAGTGTTATCCGTCATAAAACAATCTCTTCAACCTCGGTTGACAATGGTCTAGATGGTCTTCGCAAACTCCGTGAACTCACGCACTCTTTGTCGATCCAAGCTCTTGCCCAACTTCGCAATCAAACGTCGGTCTGCCGTTACGAACGTCAGGTCCGGATCAGCCAGATACATGAGCTGCTGATTGTCGATCCAGTCCTGAAGGTTGCTGTCGAACTTGTAAGCTCCCTTCGTGCTCTGGTGGTGAATTTGCGCCAAATGGCAATAAGCTGCATCTAGACACCGGGAGACTCTCTGGACGTTCTCCCGAGTTCCAGGTGCGTGAACATCAAACTGCAAGATAAACTCCGCGTGCAGCTCTGCGGGAGGCATCTCCTTGTGGCCATTCTTTGCAAGTCTCAGCTCTTCCCCCCAAAGCTGCTTCCCGTCTTGCATTTGTTTTCTCAGCATTGCGAGGTCGATTCCACAAGTCAGGTCTATTCCCCCGGACAATGACTCCATCACAACGTTGCCCGATAACAGATCGTGCTTATCCCGAGCTCGTCTGATAACTGGCATCCACTCTCCCCGCAATCGTTCAGGCGAAAACTCTGGGCGCTCCGGCGGAAGGCCCAACATCACAGTTCTAATGAACTGGCCTGGCATCGGAAGAAACTCACAGGCTTCTACATCGGTCAACAGCAGCAACCGCTTCCGATTTTGGTCAAAGTGATCTTCGTCGCCGCCCGCAAGTGCATTCACAATCTCCATGAAGGTCGTGAAAGAGACTCGATATCGGTATCGTCCCGCCAGCTTCTCAAGTACTCGCTTCCAATCGGCAGCAGGAATAACACCATCACTGACGCTGATAGGGATCTGACTGTCGAAGAAGACTGACTGTGTCATGTTGTACCCAGCCTTTCACGAATCTGGTGGCTCGGCACGGAATTGAACCGTATCCACTGGCTTTTCAGACCAGCACTCTGCCGTCGAGTTCCCGAGCCAAACTTTGGTGGACGGTGCGAGACTCGAACTCGCATTTCACGGTTGCAGGCCGTGGGTAATCCCCTTATACGAACCGCCCATTGGGGCGAGATGAGAGAATCGAACTCTCGTGACTGGAGCCACAATCCAGCGCCTAAGCCATTCGGCCAATCCCGCCATCGAATCTGGAGCTGATCGAGTGAATCGAACACTCGCCGCAGAGGTACAAGCTCTCTGCACTGCCACCGTGCTAGACCAGCAAACCTTGGAGCTGGCACGCAGCCTCGAACTGCGGTCGGGCGCTTACCATGCGCCTGCTCTACCCGTTGAGCTATACCAGCGGAGCTGGTGCGGCGATTCGAACGCCGATCACGGACTTACGAGGCCCGCGCTCTTCCCACTGAGCTACACCAGCACAAAAACTTCTTCGCGCCAATCTGGAGGCGGTGGGGAGAATTGCACTCCCGATGATCTCCTTTGCAGGGAGATGCCTTGCTGTCTTGGCTACACCACCTCAAACCTACTTACTAATTCTGGAGCGGAAGGCGGAACTCGAACCCGCGCTCTCGACGTTGGCAACGTCGCGTCTTGGCCACTAGACGACTTCCGCCCTCACAAAATCATGGAGCGAGCAGCGAGAGTTGAACTCGCGTCATCGGGTTGGAAGCCCGAGGCACCAGCCGCTATACCATGCTCGCTCTTGGCGGGAGATGAAGGACTCGAACCCTCGTAACTGGATCTGGAGGCCAGTGTCCTAGCCGCTGGACGAATCTCCCGCAAACTTATGGCGGAGCTAACGGGAATTGAACCCGTCCCTGCTGATAGACGGTCAGCCATCCTGCCGATAGACCATAGCTCCGGCTCCCTCCCGTGGACTTGAACCACGATTTCCGCGTTCAGAGCGCAGCGTCCTGCCATTGGACGAAGAGGGAATTTCAAATTGTCAAAGAACTGGCTGCCGGGGAGCGATTCGAACGCCCGTACCCGGATTCAAAGTCCAGGGTCCTGCCACCAGACGACCCGGCATCACGCTTTCAGAGCGATTGCTTTCATGCACCGTACGCACAACACTGCCGATTCATCGACGTTGTGGCCGAGCCTCCTGCGATCCGTACGCGCACGATCCACCAATTCGCGGTGATCCCGGCCCCGATCGCAGTAAAGCTCCGATGCAAGCTCGATTTCAAAGCCTTCGAGTTCAATCGTTTGTGTGCTCATAACTTTGGTAGCAGCGAGGAGAATCGAACTCCCATCTCAGCCTTGAAAGGGCCGCATCCTGGCCGTTAGACGACGCCGCCTGCTATCCGCGCATTCGCAGAATGCGCCCTAAAAAGCAAAAGCCCCCGATTCGTATCGGAGGCTCACAAAAAACTACGCGCTATGGATCGCCCCCGTTACATGAACGTACCTTCCCCCGCTCCTTGCCACGTAAACGTGGCCGGTGTCGGGAAGCAATCGGTATGGGGTTTGCGCATCATTGCTAGAACTCAGTTATCACTCTGGCATGACTTCGTGAATCAGTCAATACCCCAAGGTGATTTCGCCGTCTTGGTCTCAGGCGTCACAAAATAGTCCATCTCTAGCGCCGGGGTTCCCGTCGGGGCCTCAACTTTCGAGTTGTCGATATCTAACCATGCCCCGTTTTCATACTCCTCGAAACTATGACCAAAATAAAAAGTTGACAATTTGCCATCTAATGGTATATTTCCAACATGCAGCCCCAAGACCGCCGCCGGAGTAAAGAAGACGCAGGGCGGCTGATCAGGGAGTGCTCGCTAGACGGCGGAATCATACCAACCCGGCATTTCTGGCGTGAGTTGGAGAAAGAAGGCCTGTCGATTGTAGACGCTCTGATCATTATTCGACGGGGGTATGTCTTTGATGAACCGGAACCCGACATTTCGACCGGCGAGTGGAAGTACCGAATGACCGGCACCGCGCCAGAGGGCCAGATCATACATATTGTGTTCTGCTTCAATTCGGATGACGAAGCCGTTCTAATCACCATTTTCAGTGACGGAGATTCTCACTAGGAAGACGCGAAGGAATATGAGCATGGGAGACACCAAAGGAAAGGATCGCTGCAGTAACTGCGGTCAGCCAGCCAGTCGCATTCGGCGCAACTATCTGTTCCGAGAGAGCGGGTTGTCCAACGCCGTATTGAAGGACATCCAAGTCGTGACGTGTGACCAGTGTGGAAACGTGGACCCGATCATTCCGCGCCTGAGCGAGGTGATAACGGTTCTAGCTTCAGCAATAGTGAGAAAACCACGACCATTGACTGGAGAGGATGTCCGATTTCTGAGAAAGCAGATGGCCATGAACGGCGAGACTTTTGCCAGCCATCTCGGCGTCGATAAGACGACACTCTCGAAATGGGAGAACAATCAAATCCCGATTGGGGCGAACAGCGACCGATTGATTCGTGCTCTGGTCCTAATGCTCGGCCCCGATTCGAAAGCAGAAATTGAGAACGGTGCCCGCAACTTTACCGCGATAAACGATGACGGGGAACCCGTTCGGATTGAAATAGATGCCAAGAACCTAGCCTTTAGCTATGTGTAATCGGCTCTAGAGAGGAGCAGAAATGTCTCAGAGTGAAGTCCACATCATGCGCGAAGTCCACATTACGATTGACAGGAAGAATCTTACGTCGCCGAATCCGACGACCGGCCATGCACTCTACGTTCTCGGAGAAATTCCGCAGGGTTATGTGCTCTTCAGAGAAGCGCACGGCCACGGAGATGACGAGCCTATACCCGACACCTCAGTTCTAATTGAGCTGCATGACGGGGAGAAATTCTATAGCGCACAGTCCTCACTAAATCCTGGGAGCTAATGTCAACGATGCCAAACGACATCCAGCACTACCTTCCTGAGCTAGACATCGAATTCTTGCGGGACAAGGGGTTCGACTTTGAGGAGTACCAAGTGGTTGGAGAAGTTCATCTGATCATTCACAACTTTCAACTTCCGCCCGCATATAGGCCCCGAACCTGCGATCTCCTGTTGAAGCTGCCTGCAGGTTTCCCGAATGCCAACCCTGACATGTTTTGGACAAGCCCAACCGTGCAACTCCTGAATGGCAACTGCCCTATGTCCGCGAACGTGATGGAAGTTTGCAATGGCCGAACCTGGCAGCGATGGTCTAGACATTCCGCCTCTTGGAGACCGGGAGTCGATAGCCTCAGATCCAAGCTTCGCTCAGTACAGGTGGAACTCGAACTGGGGCGCTGATGCAGTACACACTCACAATGTTGGATTCGCATTATGGGGATCTAGTTCGTCTTTTGATGACGGACCGGACGAGAGAGCATGCAGCCTATCTGATGTGCCGAGTTTCACGTTCAGACTCAGATGTCCGTCTTCTTGTTCGAGAGGTTCACCCACTCCGCGACGAGGAAATCCTTAGTGCTTCGCCGATCCACATGAAGATCACGGCCTCTTCGTTCATGAGGGAGTTGAAAAGGGCGGACCAAACGAAGCAGGTATTTCTCTTTGTGCACTCGCATCCCAACGGCCCCGACCGTCACTCGGAGCAGGATGACCTAGAGGAGAAAAAGCTCTTTGCGACCGCCTATATTCGCATAGACAACCCGGGTCCTCATGGCAGTCTGGTGATGTCAGCCGACGGATCGATAAAAGGTCGGGTTTGGATGAGGTCCGGGGAATGCCTGCAGATCGAGACGATCCGGATCATCGGTAAACGCTTTCGGTTTCATCACAACAATGAGACGGTACCTGATGAGCACTTTTTTCAGCGGCAAGTCCTTGCTTTTGGAAATCCTCTCCAATCAGTTCTTAAGAACCTTAATGTGGGTCTCGTTGGGGTCGGTGGTACCGGCTCGAGTGTCGTGGAGCAACTTATTCGCCTAGGGGTGGGGAGGATTACTGTTTTCGATGGAGATCGTCTTGACGAATCCAACGTAAGTCGGGTCTACGGTTCCGGTACCTTGGACAGAGGACAGTACAAAACCTCAGTCGCTAAGAACCTTGCCGAACGGATTGGTCTTAGTACACAACTCGCCACCGTTTCCGAATTTATCACGTTCGAGAGTGTTGCGAGAAAACTCCGCGAGTGCGATGTATTGTTCGGCTGCACAGATGATGAGTGGGGCCGGTCAATTCTCACCCGGATGGCCGTTTACTATTACATACCGGTATTCGACATGGGAGTCCGAATCGATTCGAGCAACGGGAACCTTCGGTCAGTGCAGGGGCGAGTGACAACACTGTTGCCAGGGGGGGCCTGCCTCTTCTGCCGTGGACGGTTGAGGGCGGAAAATATCGCTGCTGAAGTTGTCGAGGCCACAAATCCCGAGGCAGCTGCTAAGCTACGCGGCGAAGGCTATATTCCTGAGCTACCCACTCGTGCACCCGCCGTTGTTTCGTTTACCACGGCAGTTGCCGCTTCCGCCGTAACTGAGTTCCTGCATCGTCTTACAGGCTTTTTGGGGATCGAGCGCGAAAGCACCGAGGTGTTGCACCTGTTCGACCAGACACGAGTGCGAACAAACAACGTGGCTCCCGATCCAGCATGTTTCTGTACCGATCACGCCCTTTTGGGTCGAGGCGACTCCAGTCCCCTGCTGGATATCACCTGGCGCGAGGAGCAGTCATGACGGGGGCACGGCTTAAGAAAGAACGTCCTCCCAGGCCTGAGCCGTTCTACAAAAGTGTGTTAACGGTGGACTCGCGGGACCAGGTACCCTCCCAGCTCGGGCGAAGGATTTTCGTGATCAAGCGAGGCGGACGTAACCGATGGGTGATCATAGCGTGCCCATGCGGATGTGGCGACCGAATCGAGATCAACCTCATGAGGAGCGTACATCCTCATTGGAGGCTTCGCTTGCATCAGGGTTCATTATCCCTGTGGCCTTCGTTGTGGGTGTCGTCTGACCGCTGCGGCAGCCACTTCATCTTGGTGCGCAATAGAGTGCTATGGGTCAGGGACAACGGTCCCTGGACTTGATGAAAACCCAGCGGAGCAAGTGGTGGGCGGGCCGGGAGTCAAACCCGGATTTGCAGCTTCGGACGCTGCCGTGTTGTTCGGTTACACTACCCACCCATCTGGAACTCGCGCCGGGAATCCAACCCGGATCTCTTCGTTAGGACCGAAGCGTCATCATGCGTTAGACCACGCGAGCCTAGCTAAATGTGGAGGGGATGCAGAGAATTGAACTCTGATCTCAAGGTTCGTAGCCTTGCGCCCTCATCCGTTGGACCACATCCCCACATTGGAAGCGGCAGAGAGATTTGAACTCTCATCGTCCGAGGTAGAAGCTCGGCGCATTGTTCCGTTATGCTATGCCGCCTCTTTGCTACGTAACTCTGGTGCGGGATGTGGGAATCGAACCCACTTCGTCTCGCTTAAAAGGCGAGTGCATATCCCTATCTGCCAATCCCGCGAATCTGGTGGGTGACGCTGGAATCGAACCAGCCTGGTCTCGCTTAAGAGGCGAGTGCATCAGCCATCTCTGCCAGTCACCCGTGCTCAACACACAATTGGTGCAGGATGTTGGAATCGAACCAACGCCTCGCGGTTATCGACCGCGGGCTCGACCTTCGAGCTAATCCTGCGTGGTGCGCCGTTCGGGAGTTGAACCCGCATCTGTTGGGTGTAGGCCAACTATTCTGGTCCGTTGAACTACCGGCGCGAACAAAATTGGTAGAGGGTACAGGAGTCGAACCTGTCTGGCCGCGCTAATCTGGCGCCGAAGTGGGTATAAGCCACTGCCCCTCGCCGGAGGCCCCTCCATTGGTGGCTCGCGATGGATTCGAACCATCCGCGACGGCTTTATGAGAGCCGCGTTCTTCCTACTGAACTAGCGAGCCTTGTATTCCCTCAAAATTGGCTGGCCGGGCAGGATTCGAACCTGCGTATGGCGTGATTAACAGTCACGTGCCTTTCCAGCTTGGCTACCGGCCAAAAACACATCCGTAAAAAGCAAAAGGCCCCGACTTTTGTCGGAGCCTCGGAAATCGAATCTGAACTTAGAAATCTAACGAATAATCAGACCAATCCCGAGGGCCGAGCGCGATTGACGCGCCGTCTCATAATGGATTTGGTCTGTATCGTCATTTTCGAAATCGAGTATAGCATTGCTTTCGGCGGTAATCCAGCACTAACAAACTGTTCTGTCACTCTAGTTACTCGCTCTCCTCCATTCGTTTATCTGTCACTGACTTAGCACCCTCGCCACGAAGTGGCTTGACCCCAAATCTCGAACAGAGCTAGCGTCCGGACGTGCTGACGATTCGTGCCATGACCGGCGGTGAAGGCTACGCACAGCGCCATCTCCAACAGAGCGACTACTACGACCAGAATCGGACGGTCGAAGGCCGGTGGCACGGACGCGGCGCAGAACTGCTGGGTCTGAAAGGAGAGGTTACCTCCGAGGATTTCGAGGCAGTGCGTCAGGGTCTTGACCCACGAACGGGAGAATTCCTCCGGCAACGTCACGGGGCAGATCGCATTGCCAGCAATGGTGAGGAGCAAAGTAAGGCGCGCTCTCTTTATGACATGACATTTTCGGCGCCGAAGTCCGTCTCTGTGATGGCCATTGTTGGCGGTGATGAGAGACTGGTCGCCGCGCACGGAACCGCCGTTCGCGAGGCATTGGAAGAAGCAGAGAAATACTCGGCCACCAGGGTTCGCCTCGCCGGCCAGAACGAAAATCGGGCCACCGGAAACTGGATCGTAGCTTCCTACACTCACGACACGAGTCGTCAGCTAGATCCTCAGCTCCACACTCATGCCGTCGCTGCCAATCTCACCTACGATGGGACTGAAGGACGTTGGAAGGCGCTACAGGCTTCCGGTCTGTACGAGCGTCGCAGCTATCTGACCGAGGTCTATCGTAATGCCCTGGCTCGCGAAGTGCGCGTTCTTGGTTACGAGATTGAAAACCGTCACGATGTTCGTGGTCGTGACAAGGGATTCGAAATCGCAGGTTTCTCCCACGACCTTTTGGACAAGTACAGTCAACGCAGTGCCCAGCGTGATGCGGCCATTCAGGAATTCACTCGTGAGCGCGGGCGCGTGCCCACAGACAACGAGGTTGCCGTGCTCGTCCGGGAAACGCGAGCTGACAAGCTTCAGGAAATATCGACCGAGCGAGTCCGTAACCTTCAGCAAGAACGAATGACCCCGGATGAGAGGCAAGCACTTCGGGATGGCTTGAACGAGGCTCAGACAAAATCCCATTCGCCTCAAATCAATCGCGGTGCGCATGGGGCTTCCCTCGCATACTCCCAGGAGCACATTTTCGAGCGTCTCTCAGTCGCCAGGGAGCATGAGGTTCTAACCGAGGCTCTTCGTCACGGGCGCGGCAACGTCGAACTCAGCGATCTTCAGGGCTCTCTCTCCCTTGAGCGTGCGAAAGGAACTCTCATCTCCTCTGGGGATGAAATTGCGACACACGCGAGCCTCCAGCGCGAGCGCGACATAATCGCGATGGTTAACCGAGGATTGGACCGATACGACCACCTCGGCAAGGGGCGTGACTTTGAGCTTTCGGGCCGCCTCCGTCCCGAACAGAAGCTTGCCGTCGAAGCTGTACTCGACTCTCGCGATCTGGCGGTCAATGTTCGAGGCGCTGCAGGTACTGGCAAGACGGCGACACTGCGTGAAATTGACCGTGGCCTCAGAGAGGCCGGACACGAAGTTCTTGCGGTGGCTCCCACCCGAAGTGCGGTGGACGAACTGGAAAAAGTTGGCTTCCGTGACGCGATGACTGTCTCCCGACTTCTGGAGGCCCAGGAACCACAGGGGGCGCTGCGCGGGAGGGTCTTGATTGTTGATGAAGCAGGCATGGTTTCGGGCCAGCAAATGCAAAGCTTGCTGCACCTCGCCGAGGATCAGGGAGCCAGAATCGTCTTTTCCGGTGACACGCGACAAATTCCCAGCGTCGAGGCCTCGGATGCTTTGCGTATCTTGGAACGGGAATCTGGCCTGAAGAGTGTTTCCCTTACTGAAGTACAGCGGCAGACGAACTCTGTCTATCGCGAGGCCGTAAAGACCATGAGGCATTCACCGGAGGAAGGGTTCGCACAACTGGAAAAGCTCGGGGCCATTCGTGAGGTATCGATCTTCGACCGAGGCCAGATCGTGGCCGATCTGCATCGCGAGTTTCGAACTGAAGGGCGGGAAACGCTTGTAGTTGCCGGCACGCATGCTGAGATATCCCAACTGACCGACGCGATTCGCCAAGACAGGAATGAACACGGTGAACTCGGAGTCGGCCATTCCTTTGATCGGTACGTCTCACTCCAGTGGACGACAGCGCAGAAACAAGAACTGTCCAACTACCAAGAGGGGCAGGTTCTGCAATTCCACAGAGACGCAAGACTAGCAAAACGCCATGAGTCTCTGGAAGTCGTGCGTGTTGGGCCTGAATCTCTGGTTGCGCGAAAAGAGACCGGTGAAGAGGTGAACATCTCGCCGAAACAAACACGGGCATTTTCGGTTTATGAGCGTCAGCCCATTGAGGTTGCCCCTGGCGACAGCCTCATGCTCACAGCAAACCGTCGAGGGCCGGAACTCCGGGCGACCAACGGAGAGTTGGTCAAAGTGAGTTCCCTTGATGGTGGTGCCATTCGCCTCGAAGACGGAAGAACGCTTCCTGCGAACTATCACGAATTCACCCACGGATATGCGGTCACCGCCCATCGAAGCCAAGGCAAAACCGTAGACACCGTGATCATCTCGGCGGACTCCATGAAAAAAGAACTGTTCTATGTTGCGGCGAGCCGCGGCCGGAGCGAGATCGCTGTTGTCACGAGCGACCGCGAGCAACTTCGTGAATCCGTCGGCGTATCCACGATGCGGCAGTCCGCGACTGAACTAGCTCGAAAACAGCTATCCGCACACGATCCGGAAAACGGCCACCGTGTTGACCTGATGAATGGGGTGAATCGGCAAGCTGGCCAGCAGATCGGAGAGCAGCATTCTTCCGTTCCAACTCACACAGCGGAACCGGAAAGGGCTCCCCATGTCGGCGTCGAACATGACCTCGGTGGCCCCGGTCTTGGTCTCGGGCTTTGAGGTTTCGCGGAGAGCCACACCTGCACATTCCCCACATGGCGGAGAAAATCTGCCGGGGGTAAGGCTTGTGTCAAGGCCGCGCGTTTTGCGCCGCGAAGCGGTCGTGAGCCTTGACGCGAGCCGCGCCCCGGCTATGCTCTTCGGCGATGGGGATAGCGGGGGGTAATTGTGCACTCAGAATGCGCGAATACCAAATTCGATTTGTCCTCTGATTGATCGGTCCAAGCTAGCGCCGGACTTCTGCATCGCAACTGTCAGCCGCTCAACTTGCGGTTTTGTAGGAGCGGTGAAACTGGAATTAAATTGCGCGTACCAACGCCGAAGATAGCTCTCGGCGAGCTTTCTTAGGTCTTCGGCATTGCTATCGAGCGCTTCCACAAGGTAGCCGATGCTCTCCCACTTGCTAAGACGCGCGACCAGGAAAAGGGCGTTGCGGCGAACATGATCTTCTGTTGCAACAGCAAAAACCCTCCAAAGGCGTTCTCCGGTGATGAGATGAAGATCCTTGGCTAGTCCCCTCATGGCTTCGCGCGACACATTAGGGGCGTGATCTAGGAGACGTTCCGCAAAGATATCGACGAATTCTTCAGCATGCAAGCGCGCCAGAGTGCGGAGCACGGCCCGACGCACTCTGGGCACCCGATGCGACAGATGCGCTATTACGAGGCTCGTATCAGACGAGATACCTGTTTCCCCCACCCCAGAAATGGCTGCGTACAGGGTTGCTGGTTCAGACTTGCCGAGCACACCTTGATAAAACGCTCGCAGATCAAAATCCGATCCTTTCCCTAACTCAAATTGAGCGTAGCCACGAAGGGAAGGATGGGAGTCCGTCAGCGCGTGCTCAAGCCATGGGCGGGCTCTCTCTGGGAATCGCTCCGAGAAGACCTGCAAAGCCTTGCGTCGAACGGGCGCAAATCGGTCATCTCTTGCGCGGGACAACAGATGATCCATCGATTCAGCATTGGGAAGAACAGAGATCCTTTCGGCGCCTCGCAATCGAACGGCGGGGTCTTTTTCAGATAGCGCTCTTTCGATAAGCGGAACCTGATCAAAGCTGGCGGATTCGAACGCTAACTCGTAGCACGCTCGCTTGACGTGCCCGTCCGGTGAGCGCATGCCGATCTCGACGGCCTCTTGGCAATCTTTGGACTTAAGTAAGCGCTCAATTGCCCCTACTATCTCCGCCTGGTGCCCACGACGAACTAGTCGAAGCCGGTTCACAAGCGCGATGCTGCTAACGAAGAAGGGCGCGTATTGTGTCGTGAGACGTTCTCGCACTAGGAGATGAGCAGTATGACGCACTTCCTGCACCCAATCGTTTAGCCGCAACAGCAGGAACGGCAGTTCTATTCCCCCTTGTGCGTCGGACAGTTTTCGAAGCGCCTCGTCCCGCACATAACCACTGAAGTGCATCGACGCCATTCCAAGAGCATCGACGGATTCACTCCCGAATCTCTCTAAGAGAGGCAATTGATCGGGCCTTAGTTCTGCCCATGCGGACGGATAGGACCATCTGTAAGGCGAACGCTCTCGCATGACCAGATCGAGCCAGGGAAGCTCCGACGGACTCAGAAGTCTGGTCAACTTCGATACCGCCTCTGCTGCGGATCGTGAAACATCTCGGTCGCGGTCCAGCAAGAGAAGAACCATGTCAGGAATCGCAGCGGGATCACCCGTTTGGCTTATGAGAGCCAATGTACTCATTTTGTGCTTTGCGGGGCTCTCCCAAAAAGAGACAGGCTTGTGCAGCGCTTCGATGAGTGATTTTGTCTCCGCCCCGAGTACCCTTTGCATACAAAGTGATTGTATCGTCATACCCTGGAATGGCCTTTCTTCTCCCGTAGTTCCTACTGAAAGGAGGCTTTCGCCCCAAGACGCAACTGTCAGACACGCCAAGCCCGACCCAGAACGTTTCAGCGATACTAAGTTTTTGAGCCTTTGTTCGAAATATTTTCGATACCTTTTTCCTCCCGCAGGTTCCTTTTATACATAGAGGGCAAAATTTCGCCCGAATCTATGGGCCCATCTCGATAAAGCGGCGAGCGGTTGCGTGCCGCCAATGCTCTGTTCCCGTGGATTCCCTAAACGTACCTAAAAGCACTTTTAGGCGCTTTAGGCACTTTAAGCAGTTGTTGAGAAGTTCATTCGAAGTCAAAAAGAAAAAAGATTCTATGAAGGGAAGCAACAAATGGGTCTTGTACGGTTTCTATACGAATAATGTTCTCGTCCGCCCATGACGCGACGACTAACGCCAGCCGAGTAGTGAATGGGCTCGAAATCTGTCGAACGAGGTCGGACGCCAAAGCCGACCTTCAGACGACGCGGTGATTTCAGCCCGGTCTCGACTCTCGCTGCAGGAGATTTTATGAGCGAGATGCACGAAGTAACGCCAGTCAGCCAGCCGTTCCCTCATTTCGAGAGGCTAGTCGATTCGCGCGAGGCGGCAGCCTTGCTGCAGATCCATCCGAAAACACTTCAACGACTCGCCCGCAAGGGCGAGATACGCGCCATGCGGATCGGGAAACTGTGGCGCTTTCGTACTTCGGATCTCGACGCGTGGGTGCATTTGAGGTTAAAGTTAGCCAGCTATCCGTACCGTCCCTAACCACGGAGGATCGTGATGAGACGGACGAGATTTCAGCAAGGCAGCCTTCAGATCGTGAAGCGTGCCGGTGGCCGGAAAGCTTGGGAGTACCGATGGTACGAACTCCAGGCGGACGGAAGTCGGACGCGACGCAATCTGATGGTTGGATCGCTCGAACAATATCCGAACGAGACGGCGGCTCAGAAGGCCGTCGCCGCACTTCGGGCAGACATCAACGCTGAGAATCCGCGAACCAGCTTGACCCCGATCAGTGTTCAAACGCTTGTAGAGCACTACCGGGAAAAAGAGCTGGGGCCGGACTGCACCAAAACGCGGAAGACGCAGGTCACCTACGTGGGCTATTTCCGAAAATGGATTTTGCCCAGGTGGGGAAGCTATGACGTAACCGAGGTCAAAGCAGTCGCGGTGGAGCAGTGGCTTCGTTCGCTCAAGTATGCGAACGGAAGCAAAGCCAAAGCTCGAAACATCATGAGCGCGGTTTTCAATCACGCTGTCAGATGGGAATGGCTTGATGTGAATCCCATACGCATGGTGCGTCAAAGTGCCAAGCGGACCAGGATGCCCATCGTGCTATCCATCGAACAGATTGCGGCACTGCTTCGCATCTTAAAAGAGCCAACGCGCACGATGGTATTCCTCGCCGTGTTCACGGGCCTTCGGGTTGGGGAGTTGTTAGGCCTCAAGTGGAAGGATATTGATTTTCAGAAGATGGAAGTCCATGTCATCCGCTCGATCGTGATGCAACACGTCGGGGACTGCAAGACCGAAGCCTCTCGCAAGCCTGTTCCGCTCGATTTGCGACTGTCTAAGGTTTTGTGGAACTGGCGGCTGCATAGTCCGTACCCAACCGATGAGGACTGGGTATTCGCCAGTCCGCACAGCGGGGGAAAACTGCCGTACTGGCCAGGTTCGCTCTACAAGGCGCACTTGGAACCGGCGGCGAAAGAAGTCGGAATCGTGGGTCATTTCGGTTGGCACACATTCCGCCACACGTACGCGACACTCCTCAAAGGGAACGGCGAGGATGTGAAGGTTGTGCAAGAGCTAATGCGGCACGCAAACATCTCGGTCACTCTGAACGTTTACGCGCAAGCAATCACGCAAACCAAACGAGACGCGCAGAGCCGAGTTGTGAGCTTGCTGCTCGACAAGAACGATGAAAAACCAAGCACCACGGCTTATCGGACCGTAACGGACCTACAAAATTCTGGAGGGGATTTGCAAGTGGTTGATAAGATTTGGCGTCCCCGACGGGATTTGAACCCGTGTTACCGCCGTGAAAGGGCGATGTCCTAGGCCAGGCTAGACGACGGGGACGACTTCTGAGGCCGACCTCTCAGGCTGGAAGTGCTGGCGAACTTCTGATGTTAGCAGCCGCGTTCACTCACTGTCAAAAAAAGCGGCTTCCCACACGCGCCTCAATTTCATCGCATTATGCGTTTCACCCGAACTCGAAATAGAGGCGGCGCTTCGGAGTCCAAGGCATCGCATAACAATAGCGCATTACAATAATGAAGTGAGGCCGCGCCTCTACCCTGATCATATGTCTGATCCCTTATATCTGAGCCTGTGGTTTCCCGACTTCGCCGGACCGGCGATGTTGCCGCACATGTTCGCGGTCCTCCAGCAGTTCCCTTTTTCGGCGGCGCGTCCCGGCGTCACTTATGCTGCCGTACAACCTGTCTCATGGAACGAGGCCACGGTGCTGGAACGGCGTTTCTCCCCGGGCATCAGGCCGGAGGAAGCGGTCGTGGTCGCCGCCGACCTCATTCATGACGACTACGCTTATGTCTTCGACGCGTACTGGGATCTTTGGACGCCCGACGAAACCGGACACCAGTGGCTGCTCATCCCCAGCCTGGTCAAGTTCATCGTGCAGGGAGAGGAATTCGACGACGGAACCTACGAGGAAACCGGCCACATTGAAATCGACTTCGGCCTCGACTCGCTGTTCGTTCAGGAAAATGTCGAACTCACCGAAGAAACTCAGGCCAAGATTCGCGCCAACGTGGCCAAGCTGGTCGAGTTCACCAGGAAGGCAGAAATGAATACCCGCGCCACCTCGCGCCGCCTGTGGTCAGAATCGGAAGAAAGTCTCCCGCAGAAATTGATCGCGCGCCTGCAGAAAGTACAGTAAACCGCAGAGGACCACAGAGCCTTACCCTGTGATCCTCTGCGCCCTCTGTGGTTAAGGTTCTTACTTCGTTCGTCCGCCCTCGACCTTCAGCGTCTCGGCAGCCGCGGCCTGAGCCGCAGCCAGCCGCGCGGTCAGCACGCGGAACGGCGAGCACGAGACGTAGTTCAAGCCGGTGCGATAGCAGAATTCCACCGACGACGGCTCGCCGCCGTGCTCGCCGCAGATTCCCACCTTGAGTGTCGGCCGCGTCTTCCGCCCGCGCTCGGTCGCCATCTTGACCAGTTGTCCCACGCCTTCTTGGTCTAATGCCGCGAACGGATCCTGCTTCAGAATGCCTTCGGCCAGATACGTCGGCAACACCTTGTTCACATCGTCGCGCGAGAACCCGAACGTGGTCTGCGTAAGATCGTTGGTGCCGAATGAGAAGAACTCCGCTTCTTTGGCGATCTCGTCCGCTACCAGCGCGGCGCGCGGCAACTCGATCATCGTGCCCACCAGGTACTCGACCTTCATTCCCTTCTCTTTGAATACTTCCTCGGCTGCCCGTCGCACGATCGCTCCCTGGTTCGCCATTTCCTTCACCGTGGCCACCAGCGGAATCATGACCTCGGGCAGCACCTTGATTCCCTTTTTCGTGCAATCAACGGCCGCTTCGAAGATGGCGCGAGCCTGCATCTCCGTGATCTCGGGATAAGTAATGCCGAGACGACAGCCGCGATGTCCGAGCATGGGATTGAACTCGTGCAACTGCTCGACCCGCGCCAGCAGCGGAGGCAACGCCTTCTTCAGGTCGCCCACACCCTTCACGCCGTAGTCTTTGTACTTCTTCACGAGTTCCTTTTTCTGCTTCGCGCTATACCGCGACAGTAAAGCAATGTCGACCATCAAGTCTTCGCGACGCGGCAGGAACTCGTGCAGCGGAGGATCCAGCGTGCGGATCGTGACCGGCAGTCCGTCCATCGCTTTGAAGACTCCCACGAAGTCCTCGCGCTGTTTCGGCAGAAGCTTCTTGAGGGCCGCCCGCCGATTTTTCTCGTTGTCCGCCAAAATCATCGCCCGCATCAGCGGAATCTTTTCCTCGCCAAAGAACATGTGCTCGGTGCGGCACAGCCCAATTCCCTCTGCTCCAAACGCCCGCGCCTGAATCGCATCACGGGGAATGTCGGCGTTGGCGCGAACCTTCATCTTGCGATGCGGATCGGCCCAGTTCATAAACTTCTGCAACTCGGGATCATCCGGCGACGGATCGAGCGTACCAAGCTTTCCCTTGATCACCCGCCCCGTGGTGCCGTCTAGCGAGATCCAGTCTCCTTCTTTGAACGTCTGTCCCTTCACCCGCATCTGGCGCGCTTTCTCATTCACATCGATATCGCCGGCGCCCGCCACGCAGCACTTGCCCATGCCGCGGGTCACGACCGCAGCGTGACTGGTCATGCCGCCCCGGGAGGTGAGAATGCCCTTCGCGACTTCCATGCCATGAATATCTTCCGGCGTCGTCTCGGCGCGCACCAGAATCACTGGCTTCTTAACCGAGTCGTGCCCCGCCATCTTGACCGCTTCGTCGGCGGTGAACACAATCTGTCCCACGGCCGCTCCGGGCGAAGCTGGCAACCCGGTCGCCAGCACTTCCACCTTCGTGCTCTTCTCATCGAGACGCGGCACCAGGAAGTCATACAGTTGGTTCGGCTCGACGCGGAAGATCGCCTCTTCCTTCGTGATCAGCCCTTCCTCCACCATCTGAATTGCGACGCGGACTGCAGCCAGTCCAGTTCGCTTGCCGTTGCGCGTCTGAAGCATGTAGAGCTTGCCATCCTGTATGGTGAACTCAAAGTCCTGCATGTCTTTGTAATGCTTCTCCAGCCGCGTGGTGATGTCGCGCAGCTGGTTGTAGACATCGGGCATGATCTTCTGCAGTTCGAGAATCGGAACCGGAGTGCGCACGCCGGAGACCACGTCCTCGCCCTGCGCGTTCATCAGGAATTCGCCATAGAACTCGCTCGTGCCCGTCGCCGGATTCCGCGTGAAGCCCACACCCGTGCCGCTGGTGTCGCCAAGGTTGCCGTACACCATGGCCTGCACGTTGACAGCGGTTCCAAGCATGTCGTCGATGTTGTTGATGCGGCGGTAGGTCTTGGCGCGATCGTTCTGCCACGAGCGGAACACGGCGTCACGCGCCATGACCAGCTGTTCGCGCGGATCCTGCGGGAAGTCGCGCTTGGCATGCTTCTTGAGGACCTTTTTATATTCAACGATCACTTCCTGCAGATCTTTTGCGGTGAGATCGGTGTCGAGCTTGGTTTTCCGCTGCTTTTTCTTCGCGTCGAACACCTCATCAAACGCCGCTTTCTCGATGTCGAGCACGACGTTGCCAAACATCTGGATCAGCCGCCGGTAGGAGTCGGCCGCGAACCGCGGATTGTTGCTGCGCTTGGCCAGCGCTTCCACGCTCTTGTCGTTCAGCCCGAGGTTGAGAATCGTGTCCATCATGCCGGGCATGGAGAACTTCGCGCCCGACCGCACGCTCACCAACAACGGATTCTCGCCGGTGCCGAGCTTCTGTCCCTGCAGCGCTTCGAGTTGTGCAAGGGCCGCATCCATTTGTTTGTCAACGTCGGACGAGAGGCCGCCGCGCATGTACTCCCGGCAAGCGTCGGTCTGAATGGTGAATCCCGGAGGCACGGGCAGCCCGGCGTTGGTCATCTCGGCGAGGCCAGCGCCCTTGCCGCCCAGCACGTCTTTCATCTTGCCGTTGCCGTCGGCCTTGCCGCCGCCGAAAAAGTAAACGTACTTGGTTGCGGACTTCTTGCTTTCCTTCGCTTCGACTTCGGGGAGAGTAATCGTCGCCATATATGAGTCCTTTGTCTCGAGATTTTCGTAGCGCCGGCGTCTCGCCGGCAATCCGTGCTTCTAAACTCTGTTCGGTCCGATTCTGTTCGGTCCGATTTTGGGTGGCGCAGCGCTTTAAGCGCTGCGATTAGTTCCCAGGGAGAACCGTTGGGCTTCAGCCCCTGAGGGACTTAACTTAAAACACTTTTGTTCTCCGTCACGATCTCCGAAAAATCGGCGATCGTGGAGAATTCCTTCAGCAACGTCCGCAGCAGCGCCAGCCGGTTCGCCCGCACTTTTGCATCGTCGACCATAACCATGACTTTGTCGAAAAACGCATCCACCGGCTCGCGCGCGGTCGAGAGCAACATCAGCGCTTCGCCGTATTCTTTTTTCTTTCGAAGCGCTTCCACCTTCGGCCCGTTGACCCCGACATAGGCGGCCAGATTCTTCTCCTCCGGTGCGGAATCGGGCAGGTATTCGAAGGCCCCGGCCACCGCAATTCCCTTCTCTCCCGCCTGTTTCAGAATATTTCGGATCCGCTTACAAGCGGCGCCAATCGCTTGGAATTCCGGCATGTGCAGAACCTGCTTCACCGCCTCAGCTCGTTGTACAGCATCGACCACGTCTTCCGCATCCGCTCCCAGCACCGCTTTAACCACATCGTACGCGTACCCGCACACATCCTTCAGATAGAACTCCAACCTCTCGCGGAAGAAGGTGGCGACCGACTCGTCAAACTTTGCTTCTTCAACAAACTTCTTCTCCGCCTCAGACCGCTGATAGCCCGCCCGCGCGTCCCGCATCAGGTCGCCCAGGCGCAGCGGCAATTTCTTTTCCGCGATCACTTTTACGATCGCATTCGCCTGCCGCCGCAGCGCAAACGGATCCTTCGACCCGCTGGGAACCAACCCCAACGCGAACATTCCGGCAATCGTATCCGCCTTGTCGCCGATCGAGAGCACCGCGCCCTCAGTCGACCGCGGAACGTCGTCGTCCGTCGACTCGGGCTTGTAATGATCGTAAATCGCGTCGGCGATGGCAAAACGCGTTGCTTCCGGCAAGCTCTCGTCCAGTTGCTGCGCCCGCGCGTACAGGCCACCAACGATGCCCTGCAGCTCGGTAAATTCCTTCACCAGTTCGGTGGTCAAATCCGTCTTCGCCAGGCAGGCTGCCTTGTGGATCACTCCCGGCCGCACCGCAATCCCGCCCTGCTTGAGGATCTCGCTCAACCAACTGCACAGCCGCTGCACGCGCTGCGTCTTCTCAAAATAGCTGCCTAGATCTTTCTGGAAAGTCACATGCTTCAGCGATTCCCACCGTTCCAGCAGAGACTTCTTCTGGTCAGTCTGCCAAAAGAACCGCGCATCGTTGAAGCGCGCCCGCAGCACGCGTTCGTTGCCGTGGCGGATCAATCCCTGCGGATCGCTGTCCGTGTTAAGCACGGCCAGAAAATGTGGCGCCAGTTTGCCGCTCGCATTTTCGACCGCAAAATACTTCTGGTGATCGCGCATCACCGTAACCAGCACTTCTTCCGGCAGCGACAGAAACTGCGGATCGAAACTGCCCAGAATGACCGACGGAAATTCCGTGAGATTCACCACCGTATCGAGCAGAGACTTGTCCTCGCGCCAGCGCGCGCCAGGAATCGCGCGGGTGGCCGCATCCAAAGCCTTGCGAATCTGATGCTCGCGCTCACCTCGCCCCAGCACCTTCGCCGCCCGCAGGCAGTCAAAATATGCCGATCCGGCGTGCGGAATCGTCACCGCGCCGTCCGACAGAATCCGATGTCCGCGCGAAGTTTTCCCTGCCCGAATGCCGTCGAACTCCAGCGGAATCGTCTCCCCATCGAGCATCGCGACCAGCCAGCGCACCGGACGCACGAACCGCTCGTTCGGCTTCTGCCAGTACATATTCTTCGCCCAGTAAATTGAGGAGAGTTCCTTGGGCAGGCCCTCGGCGAGAATTTCACCCGCGCTGCGGCCTCTTTTCGTAACCTTCGCCGCGATGTATTCGCCTTTAGGTGTGCTGACTTTTTCCAGTTGCGCCACCTCGACGCCGGACTTCCTGGCAAAAGCGTGCGCAGCGGGCGTGGGCTGACCATCTTTGTAGGCCACGTTGACCGAAGGTCCGGTGACCTGCTCCACCACGTCGGCCTGCGAAGCGGCGATCCCGGCCGCCAACACCGCCACCCGCCGCGGCGTATCGAAATGCGTGACGGCACCACCAGATAACCGCTCGCGTCTCAGCAGCGCTGTGACCCGCTCGCGCAATTCCTGAGACGCCGCGTCAATCATCCGCGCGGGAATCTCTTCGCACCCGATCTCTAGTAAGAAGTCTGGCATGCAAGAAGCCTTCAATTATCGCAAGTCTGAAGTCGTGGCGTAGTGACCACAATCACAAACTAAACTGTCATCCTGAGCGTAGCAGAATGATTTGCGAAGCGAATCATTCTGCGAAGTCGAAGGATCCCTACCCTCGACTCTCGCGGATTTTCGAATCCTCATCGGACAGGCGCGCTAATAGGGATCCTTCGACGTCATGGAAACTTCGCTTCGCGCACTTTCCACTTCGCTCAGGATGACATAACGCAGAAATTCAAATCGCTGCCTGAACTAACTTTTCGCTCTTCTTTTTTTTCGCACTCACCGGTTCCGGTTCGAGAGCCGACTCTGGAGGCACGGACTCACTCTTCTGCTGATCCACCCAGGCCTTCGCGATCCCCACGGCCAGCGCCCGCACGCGCGCAATCACGCCCACGCGCTCGGTCACCGAAATCGCTCCCCGCGCATCCAGAATGTTGAACAGATGCGAACACTTCAAACAAAGATCGTACGCAGCTAAGAGCGGGAACCGCGCCTTCTCCGGGTGCCCCGTCCTTGTCTCTCCGTTGTTTGGCGAGACAGGGCGGGGGTTTTGATCCTTCGCCAGCGCCGCATACTTTTCCAGCAGCCCCTTGCACTCCGCCTCGCACAATTCAAAGTGCTTCCAGGCTTTGTCCACGTCGGCCAACTCGAAGTTGTACACCGAAAACTGCAGCTCATCCGCCAGCCGCACGTCGCCATACTTCACCACGCTGCCCGTATCCGGATCACGCGCCCACACGATGTCGTAAATCGAATCCACATCCTGCAGAAACGCGCCAATGCGTTCCAAGCCGTACGTCAGCTCAGCTGAAATCGGAAACAGATCGACGCCGCCGCACTGCTGGAAGTAAGTGAACTGCGTGATCTCCAACCCGTCGAGCATGACCTGCCAGCCCACGCCCCACGCGCTCAGCGTGGGCGCTTCCCAGTTATCTTCTTCGAACTTGATGTCGTGCTGGCGCAGGTCAATGCCGATCGCAGTCAGCGATTCCAGATACAACTCCTGCACGTTCTCCGGCGGAGGCTTCAGGATCACCTGCAGCTGCATGTGCTTGAACAACCGGTTGGGATTCTCCCCATAGCGCCCGTCCGCCGGACGCCGCGACGGCTGTACATACGCGACCTTATACGGCTTCGGTCCCAACACGCGCAGAAATGTTTCTGGCGCCATGGTTCCCGCTCCGACTTCCACGTCATAGGGCTGCTGCAACACACATCCACGCTCGGCCCAGAATGCCTGCAGACGCAGGATGAGTTCCTGGAAAGTGAGCGGATTGGACGAGGACGGAGTCACAGGTTCAGCTCTTGGCTCTTAGCTCTTGGCTTTTGGCTCTTGGCTCACAACCCAGGATGCGAGTGGTCAGGTCGAACTCCTACAGCGCGGCTGGCGAGCAAGAGATTAATCCACGATTGTAATGGAAGTGGGAGGCACACGTCAGCAGGGGGCGCGGAAAACGTTCCTGCAGGAACACTGTGGATAAGGACAAAGAAAATCGCTGCAAGTCGTTGATAATTTCGGGCGTTGTTGAAGGGATGGGAGTTAGGTTGTGGAAAACATGTCTACTTTCGTAGACGTTTTCAGGCCCAAAAGTACACGAAAGTAGACTTGCGCAGGCGACGACTTTTCATGACAAAGTGCGCCCCTTCTGACGCTGCGGGCGCTAACTTTTCCCTTCTCCGGGCAGCTTCAGCCATGCTGCTGCGAAGATCAAAAACGCGGTGGCCAGAAACGACGTGGGGAAAATAAAGAAATAGCGTAGAGACACGGCAAGCATCGCGGCGAGCCAAATTGTGTTGATCAGCGCCACTCGCTTCAGCAGCCCCGAGCGCTCGCGGCAGAGCGCCAGATCGATCGCGCCCAGGCCAAGCACGCCCAGCATGAACGAAATACTGAACCCGCGCAGGAAGTTGTCCATCGTGCGCATCGATCCCATGACGTTGAATTTGTAATTGGACATCAGGTCCAGCAACTGCCGCTCGGTGTCATTCGCTGCGACAGGTTTTCCGAACAGCGACAGAGAGTGCACCAACCCTAGCAACAACAGCACCGCGGCGCCCGTGGTGAACAACCGCCTTCCCCATTTGTCGGTCATAAACGTCCTCGTGGGGTGAAGTTATATCACGAGTGCCGCTATTCGCCAGCCGGTCCACTGGCATCGGAGCCACGATGAAAGACCACCCTCGACCGCGTGGAAGAGCCCTTTCGTGAAAGAGGAGCTCTTTCAGGGTCGCGTTGAAGGATGCAAGAGGCCCGGGCTTCAGCCCCCGTGGCTCAAGCCCTAGCTCGTATTATCCCTTCTTTACGCGGCGCTGAAGCGCCGCTCTTCCACGTTACTACCAGCGCCAGCGTCTAAAACCCGCCCTTCTCCAGCATGCCCGCGGTGACCAGCTTCTTCTCCAGATGCCGCTGCAGAATCTGCATCAGGAATTTCCGCAGGTCGGCGCCCTGCGCTTTCGGCCACGGCATCCCCACAAAACTCTCCACCGGGGAGCGAAACATTTTCGCGGCCAGCGCTCGCGATTCGCTTGAAATCTCCGACGACGCCAGGCGCTTGTCGTCGGGGCACATCAGGCCATCAGCCAGAGCGTGAAAATAGGCGCGGCTGCCGTTCAGGCTGCGGCCGCAGACCGTGCACTCCGTTAATTCCGGGAGAAAGCCGACCAGTCGCGTCAGCCACAATTCGAAATACGTCACCGGCATCCAGACCTCCGGGCCGGTCAGGACGTGCAGCACCGAGAGCGTCAGGCGGAAGATGGCGTCGTTGGCCTCGCGGTCGGGTAAGAGCTCGTCGAGCAATTCGGCGATGTGGCCCAGGGCGACCGCCCGCGCGTAGCTGACCTCGGAGGCCATGGGAGATTCCAGCACTTCGCAGGAATCGAGGCGCGCCAGTTCCTGCCGCTCGCGGACGTCGTAGAACGCGCGCACACAGGTCAGAGGTTCGAGCGCCCCGCCGAAGCGCCGTTTCGATTTCTTGGCCGAGCGCGCCACGCCGCGGACTTTGCCCTCCGCGCGCGTGAACAGCGTGACCAGCAGATCGGCCTCGCGCAGCGGATAACTGCGCAGCACGATCGCTTCCGACTCTCGCAAGGCCATGGGAGTTCGAGGATGAAGGGTTGATTCTAGTGGAAGGAGCTTTCAGGTGTAAGCGGTCGGTACGCGCTGGGTACAAAATCCCCACTTCTCGCAAAGGGCGCGAGAAATGGGGCACCCGATTTCGATATACTTCCAGCATTGTGAAAAGAATTGTTTCCGTTCTTCTCTTAGTCTTGATCGTCGCAGCGCTTGGTTTCGCCGACGAGACGTCGTTTCGCCACGTCAAGGTGCCCAACCTGCAGGGCAAACAAATCAAGGCCGTGCTGACGTTCAGCGACAACGACAAGGCAGTCGAAGTGCGCCCCGCCAAGGGCGATCCGGTGAACATTTCCTACAGCCAGATCGACAAGTGCAGTTACGAGTACACCAACGCTCTCATGGGAGACAAGAACTACTGGCTGAAGGTCGAGTATCACGATCAGGACGCCCATAAAGTGCTGGTCCTGCTCATGACCAAGAACAATTACATTCGCATTCTGGATGCGCTGAAAACCCACACCGGAATCGATGCGGAAATCGTGGGAAACGCTAAGAAGCGGTAGAGTTGCAGTCTTGCTAATTCCTTTACAGAAACAAAAAGGCGCGCGTCCAAGGGACGCACGCCTCTGAACTGGTGTCTGACCCAAGCCTCTGATCCAGCCAAGAGCTAAAGGCCAAGAGCCAAAAGCGATCTACCGCCCGAAGTACTTGGCGTTGCGCTCGGTGAAAGCGTTCCACTTTTCCGGCAGATCGTCGAGGGCGAAAATGGCCGATACCGGGCACACCGGAACGCAGGCGCCGCAGTCGATACATTCCACCGGATCGATGTACAGCAACTCCTCGGTCGCGTAGGCCGGCTCATCTTTCTTGGGATGAATGCAGTCCACGGGACATGCGTCCACGCATGCGGTGTCTTTGGTGCCAATGCACGGCTCAGCAATCACGTAGGTCATAAAGGTGTCAGTCTCCTGAGAGTCTCTACTTTCTTATTTTACTACCGCGACGGTTTAATGAACCGGACATTCTAGCAAGAACGAAGGCGGCTGGTACAGGGCCGCCGTTCGCGCTCCCTGGCGCCCGCCCAAGCACTCCCGGGGCGAAGCGCTCGGCGCTTTTTTCGACGGGTCACCAAAGTAATTGGACACGCGCAGATGTGAATATGTTATTAATCCTAAGCGCACAGTGCGTCCGTGACGACGCACCACCATGAACAAACTCAAGGTTCTGGTTTCCCTCGTTACTGAAGACAACGACTATCAGCTCGAACAGGCGGCCTCGGCCCAGGCGGCCGCGATCAAACTCGGGGCCGACATTCAGATCATTTATTCCGGCAATGACGCGGTGCAGCAGACGCAGCAGATTCTGAGCTTCATCCAGGATCCCGCCAAACGTCCCGACGCCATTCTGGCGGAGCCGGTAGGCACAGGGATGGCGCAGATTGCCAAGGCCGCGGTGGGCGCCGGCATTGCTTGGGTGATTATCAACAGCGACACGGACTACATCACCCAGCTGCAGCAACACGCGCTGGTTCCGGTTTTCGTGGTGGTTTCCGACCATGAAGCCATCGGAAAAATTCAAGGCCAGCAAATCGGCGCCTTGCTGGGGGAACAGGGATGCGTTCTGTATCTGGAAGGCCCCTCGGTGCGGGACGTGGCGAAAATCCGTACCAAGGGCATGCTTTCGACCAAGCCGCTGAAGGTAGAAGTGAAAACTCTAAAAGGCGACTGGACGCAGAACAGCGGCTATCACGCCATCAAGTCGTGGCTGTCGCTGAGTACGTCGCGACAACTCCATGTCGGCATGGTCGCTTGCCAGAACGATGACATGGCAATCGGGGCGCGCCGGGCGTTTGAAGAGATTGTGGATACACGCGAGCGGGATGCGTGGCTTCGGCTGCCTATCACGGGATGCGACGGCGTTCCGAAGTCCGGCCAGGAATGGGTTCGACAGGGGCGCCTCGCGGCCACCGTGGTTTCGCCGCCTCTGGTCGGAGACGCCATGCACCTATTGGCCTCCGCCCTCAAGGCGGGCTCGCAACCACCCGAGCGCACAGTAGTGGCGCCCAGTTCATTTCCATCTCTGAAGGAACTGCAGAACCTGCGAGCACAGGCAGCCCCAAAATCGTAGAGGTAGTGAGCCGCGTTAACGATCGTGAAAGAACGGCCGGCAGCGAGATGCTGCCGGCCGGCGTTATGCTTTTTATCTTACTGTCTGTTACCGGTGTCCGCCGCCGTGGCCGCCGCCGTGGCCGCCCCCGTGGCCGCCCCCGCTGTGGCCACCGCCTCCACCGTGGAAACCGCCTCCACCGTGGGACCCGCCACCGCCGTGGGATCCACCGCCGCCTCCGCCATGGTATCCACCACCACCGCGAACGGCGCCTGCGCCACGATATCCACCGCCGCCGGCGTAACCACGTCCGTAGCTGCCGCGACCGTAGTTACCGGCATAGCCGCGGCCGTAGCCGCCGCGCCCGTAACCCCCGACGTAACCGCGCCCGTACCCGCCACGACCCCAATATCCACCATGACCCCAGCCCCAGTGATACCAAGGTCCAACGCCGATAAATACTCCGCCTGCGAACCACTGCGGACCATAAAAGCCATACGGTGCGCACGCATAGGGATAGTACGAGTAGTAGCCGTAAGCACAGACCGGCGGTCCGCTGACATACCCTGGGCCGGCGTACGTCTGATCGGCATAGCCCCGGTCAGGATAGCCTTGGTCTTGGTCCGGTTGGTTCTGGTCGGCGTAACCCGGGTTGTTTCCAGGCGCAACTCCCGCCTCAACCTGCGCCTGCGAGTAAGCAAGCGGCAACGTCAGCACTGCCAGCAACGCAAGATATTTCATGTATCGCATATCAACCCCTATTCCAGATCCGTCAAGACTCTTGTTCGGATCCGCAAACCTTCTAAAGACTGGCGGCCTTTTTGGGGTTCCTTCTTGCCATCGACCCCTAGCCACTGTCTCTATCTATTTGAACGCAGGAGGCGAAGAAAAGTTGCAGAAACCGGGGTGGCTGATTTCAGCCATCCTGGCTAAATTCAACCACTTACGAGCATCGGCCGGAGCAAGGCCTTAACCGCCTACCAGATCCGACACAGGTCGGCGGGTGCCTTGACCATGGGCTGGCCCGGCTTGCAGGAGAATGCCTGAGAGAATTCGGGCATGTTTACGACGACCCCGTTGATGCGGTAGCGGGCGGGGGAGTGCGGGTCGGTCAGGGCCCGCACGCGCATGTCTTCAGGACGCTCGTTGGCGCAGTCCCACTGCGCGAATCCGACGAAAAACCGCTGTTCCGGCGTAAGGCCATCGATAGACTGCAGGTTCTTGTCTTTCGTGGCATCTTTCCACGCAATGTAGGCCAGAATCTCGCCGCCCAGGTCGGCGACGTTTTCGCCGAGAGTCAGCTTGCCGTTAACGTGAACATCTTCCACCGAGACGTATCCCGAGTATTGATCGTCCACGCACTTGGTGCGGGCGTCGAATTTTTCGCGGTCTTCCTTGGTCCACCAATCCGCCAGATTTCCTGTAGCGCCGAACTGGCTGCCTTCGTCGTCGAAGCCGTGAGTGAGCTCGTGGCCAATGGTGCCGCCGGTGTCGCCGTAGTTGGGAGCGGCATCCATTTTCGGATCAAAGACAGGCGGCTGGAGCACCCCGGCGGGAAAGTTGATGTCGTTCATCTGCGGGTTGTAATAGGCGTCGACAGTGGGAGCAGAAATATCCCATTCACCGTGGTCGACGGGCTTGCCGATTTTGTTGATGTCGCGGCGGCTCTCGAACTGATGGGTGCGCTCGACATTGCCGGCAAAATCGTCGCGAACAATCTTCACCGAGCTGTAGTCGCGCCACTTGTCGGGATAGCCGATCTTGTTGCGGATTCCCGCCAACTTGGTCAGCGCCTGCTGCTTGGTTTCCGGGCTCATCCAGTCGAGCGCGCGAATGCGCTGGCCCATGGCGTCTTCGATGCGGCGCACCATATCGACCGTGTCCGCCTTGAGTTCGGGGGAGAAGACTCTGGCCACATACACCTGGCCCAGCGCCTCGCTCAGGTCGTAGTCAACGTACTGCACGCAACGCTTCCAGCGCGGCTGCATCTCTTTCGCGCCTCGCAAGTACTTGCGGTAGAACTCAAAGTTTTCCGCGACGAACTTTGAAGAAAGGTACGGAGATGAAGTATCGGCCACATGGAATCTCAAATACGTTTTCCAGCTGTCGACCGGTTCGGAGGAGAGAAGTGTGTTGAGTTCCTTAATGAATTCGGGCGCGTCGACGTTGAGGATGGCAAATTCTGGATAATGCATCTCGCGGTAGTAAGTTACCCAGTCGAAGTTAGGAGCGAGTTGGACCAGATCGGCCACCTTCATCTTATGAACCAGTTTGTGCGGGTCGCGGCGCTCGACGCGGGAGAGCGAAGCCTTGGCCATGGCCGTTTCGAGCTTCATGACCGTTTCGGCGTTTTGCTTCGCCGCGGCGGGGCTGTCGCCGATTAGCTCGAAAACTCGCTGCACATGCTGCAGGTAATGCTCGCGAGTTTCTTTAGACTTGGCGTCGTCCTTCAGGTAGTAGTCGCGATCAGGCATGCCCAGGCCGCCCTGATCGACGTCGGCGATGACGTGCTCGGAATCATCCGGATCTTGTGTCGAGCCGGCGTTAAAGAGCATGGAACTGGTGTAGGAGTAGCGGAAGAACGTGAACTGCAGATGAGCGACGACCGGCGTGAGATCTTTCGCCGACTTGATCTGTGCGATGGCGTCGAGTTGCGGTTGAAGCGGCGCGAGGCCTCGTTTTTCCACGGCGGCTTCGTCCATGCAGGCGGCGTAGAAGTCGCCAATCTTCTGGGTCACGGCGTTGCGTTCTTTATCCGGCTGGGCCGCCTGCTCCAGCATGCCGCGGAGAAACATCAGATTGTCCTGATACATCTTGGCGTAGACCGACCACGAAGTCTGGTCCGGCGGAATGGGATTCTTCTGCTGCCAGCCGCCGCAAGAATAGCGGTAGAGGTCCACGCACGGGTCAATCGACTTGTCCATCGAGGAAACGTCGAGACTGGGGCTGTAGGGCAGCGCGGGCTCGGAAGACGGTTTAGCGGAAGGCGCTTGAGCATTGGCCAGAGTCAGAGTTACGAGCAGAAGCAACAGCAGGCACACCGAGTGTTTGCGCATATCCACCTTGGACGGGAATGGTTGGAAAAAGTTAAGGGCTCACCATGGTACTGGAAGGCTTGTCTGGCATCAAGGCGGAGACAGGAGTTCGAGAGAAGAGCTTGGCGGTATCAGGCAGGCAGGCTAGAATTACAGATCGAAGGAGGACCAATGGCAACCACTTCAGTCGGTAAGTCTCAGCACGCGGTTTCTCCAGACAAGGATCTAATCGGCTTCGACGAAGCCATGGAGAGACTGTCTCGCGAAGAGCGCTTCCGGGCGACGGTTTACGCGATGAACACCCTGCTGGTGCAGAAGGGCATTTACTCGCCGGAGGAATTCGAGTTCCAGTTCCGTCAGTTCGCTCAGAAGAACCTGCGCTAGTGGCCACGCTTGGGCGGTTTGCCTTGGACGTCCTTCCACTTCGGCATATGGCATTGAGCTGACTGGCAGCGCTCGTGAGCGCCGATCTCACAATTGGCGCATTCGCATTCACACCATAACTGATCCTTCCGCGGCTGCGGCGTACCAGCTGATTTCTTCATGACGGGCTCCTAAAACTTCGAATGGAGCCGGAAAGACAAAAGGCCCGGACGCTTTCAAGCTCCGAGCCGCTGGCACTCCCCGAAAGGCGCCTCACGAATCTCAACAGGTTTGTACTCGGAGTTGCGCTACTATGTCAAGCCTGAACTTCCTCTGATCAACTCATGTTTGTGAGGCGAGGTTGCCATGCCGCTCTGGTTTGAAATCGGAGTTTTGGTATTGCTCTTCGGTATCGTCTTTTACTTGGCGGACATTCACGCCCATCTACAAGACATCCGCGACGTTCTTGGAGCAGGAGTAAGTCAGCTAGAGGCGTCTAATCGAGGCCGCGACAGGCCCAATTCCCATAACAGTCTCGGCGAGGACTAAGCCCAAACTCAACCCCCACGGGAGGACTCCTGGACAAGATCGGCGACTTGCCAGCCGCAGTATTCTCGCCAGCTAAGATCGTTTACGCTTCGTTTGTAATTTTGACGGGCATGAAAGTCTTGCCTGCGCCCTCGCTTGTCGTGTTTTTCTCGATATCGGCGCTGTTTCTCGTCTGCGAAGTCGCCCACAATGACTACCTTCGCATCAAGCTCAATATAGCCGCAGAGAGGCATCGAGGAATGGAGTGAATACCGTTCTTGGACGGCATAGATTGACGGCAAGTCTTAGGCCCCTACTAGTTCTTTCTTCTCGCTGGGCTCGTACTCCACGATATAGCCGGCCACGGCGCTCGCGGCGACCGTGAGCGGCGAAGCCAAATACATCTGCCCCGGCCCGCTGCGGCCGGGAAAATTACGGTTCTGCGCGCTGATCACAACCTGGTCGGGACGCGTCGAAACTCCCGGCCCGGCGTTGATGCAGGCTCCACAACTGGGCTCGATTACGTGCGCGCCGGACTTCTGAAACACTTCCAGATATCCCTTTCGCAGGCAATATTCGCGCGTTTCCTGCGATCCGAATTGAATGTAGAACTTGACCGAGTCGGCCACGTGCTTGCCCCGCTTGAGCGCGTCGGCGAGCACGGCGGCGTACATATCCATGTCTTCGTTCTTGCCCGCAGTGCAGGTGCCGCCATAGGCGATCTCGACCGGAACCGGCGTGTTCAAGTCGCGCACATATTTGCCATTGCCCGGATCGCCCGGCGTGGCGACCATGGGCGTGATCTCAGTAGCGTCGAGCTCGATGACATGCGCGTACTGAGCGCCGGGATCGCTGTACAAGCCCTCGATCATCGCTTCGGCCTTCGCCCGATCCATGCCGCGGCGCTCGACCAGAAAATCCACGGCTTTTCTGTCGGGTGCGACGATGCCGGTAAAGCCGCCAATCTCGGCCGCCATGTTGGTCATGGTGGCGCGTTCGTCCACGCTCAACTCTTCGATAGCCTCACCCGCATATTCCATGACCTTGGCCAGCGCTTTTCCGCTGCGCACGTAATCCAGGCTCAGAATCTTCAGGATGAAATCTTTCGCGGTCACGTTGGGATGCTTCTTGCCGCGAATCACGATCCTCACCGACTCGGGCACCTTCACCCGCACATCTTTCGTGATCCACGAATTGAATACGTCGGTGGTGCCGATGCCGAAAGCCACGCAGCCGATCGCGCCCACATGCGGCGTGTGCGAGTCGGAGCCAATATTCAACTGTCCCGGCAGCGCATAGCTTTCGAGCACGATGGAGTGGCAGATGCCTTCCGATCCCTTGCGGTCGGTCAGCTCGCCGTGCAGGCGGATTCCCTGCTTGGCGGCGAAATCCTGCTGCTTGAGTTTGAGTTGCGTCGCCAGATCGAGCAGGCCGAGTTTCTTTTTCTCTTCGGAGATCACCTCATCAAGAAACGTCAGATGATCGCGGAAGAACAGGATGCTTGCGGGATCGTTGACCCTCGCGTCCTTGCCCACGTAGCGCTCGAAGAAAATTGCTGCCATGGGCGTGACGTATTCGTGGCTGAAGCGGAGATCGGCGCGCGCGAAACCGGTGTCGCCGGGCTTGACCGACGGCACTCCGACTTCAAGAGCCGCCTCGCTGCGCTCGGCGGGACGGGCGAACGCGCCCGTCCCCACACGGTCTGCGGATTGGATCATGTGGCGCGCGAATATTTTCTCGGCGAGGGTCATGCCCCGCTTCTCTGTTTTCAACTCCGGCAGAGATACTTTCCCCTGCATGCGCGCCACGTTGAAGGGAAACAACCCGCCATACTCGATGACCTGGCGGGTAATCTCATCCTCGCCCTCCGTGAATTCGCTCAACGCGATTTCTTCGCCGCTGCGAATGCGGTCAATCAGCGAAAAGTTGGTGGAAGTCAGTAGCCCCAGGTTCTGGCAGTTCTGCTTGTAGATGCGTTCGATGTTTTCGGCAATCACCACGCGAATGCCGGCGCACATCTCGGCGTATGGAGACTGCTCGCGGCTCGATCCCTTGCCCCGCCGCTTCCCGCTGACCGCGCACACGAATCCCCCGCGCTTCACGTCGCCGCGGCCAATGGGCATTCCGCTGCCGCACTTCAAACCGAGATACGGAATCTCCCCCAGCGTCTCGTCAAAATAAAAGCAATAGTGCGCCGGAGTGATCTCGTCGGTGGAAATGTCGTCGCGCAGTTTGGGATTGTTGGCGGGATTCTTCGTATCCCAGGGCAGGTCTTCGCCCGCGAGTTGCCGCTTGATCAGTTCCGGATCTTCGGTAAGAAAGAGAATGCGTCCCTGCAGCCGGACTTTGTCGGGCCGCTTTTCGATCTTGCGTTCCAAAAGTGAGTTGATCACGGTGAGCCTGAAGTGTTTTTCGATTTAGTCGTCGCCGGGAGCGGATCCGGCGTCCCCACACCGATATTGTAACGCGTGCGATTCGCGTCAGCGTGCTGTCCTGCAGACCTTCTTACCCCTTGTATTCGCCGGGAACCGGCACGGGCTCAAGGCCGCGCCCCGCAAAGATTTCCTGAAATTCGTGCACCAGCGCGGCGTGCACCAGGCCGTTCGATCCCAGCGTTTCGCGGCTGTCGAGTTCAAACGGAGATCCATCGAAGCGGCTGACTTTGCCTCCGGCTTCTTCCACGATGAGAACGCCCGCGGCCGTGTCCCACGGATTGAGATTGAATTCCCAGAAGCCATCGAAGCGCCCGCTGGCCACGTTGCACAAATCGAGCGCAGCGGATCCCGCGCGTCGTACCCCATGAGTGCGCAGCGTGATCTGGTGGTAGAAGTGAATGTTCGGACTCTTGTGCCGCTTGTGACTGGGAAAGCCCGTCGCCACCAGACACTCCTTCAACTGCGCTGCCTTGGACACGTGGATGGGCTGGCCGTTGAGATGCGCGCCTCTTCCCTGCTCGGCGCTGAACAGTTCGTCGCGCGTGGGATCATAGACCACTCCGGCGATGCGGCGCGCCTGCTCAGACCCCCTCCGCTCCAAAGCCATGGACACGCAGAACACCGGATATCCATGCGCAAAGTTCGTGGTGCCGTCGAGCGGATCGACATACCAGCGGTAATCTCCACCTCGATCGTTCAGCCCCTGCTCTTCGCCGAGCACGTCATGCGAGGGAAATTGCTTGCCGACGCGCTCGCGGATAAGGGCCTCCGAAGCTCGGTCCGCCGCGGTGACCAGATCGGCGTCGCCTTTGTACTCGATCTTGAGTCCTTTCTGGAAATACTGCATGAGCAAGGCACCGGCCTCGCGAGCGATGGCCGACATGGCGGGAAGGAAGCTCTCGGAATGAGTGGGAGACGGCATCGGGCAGATTGCGGACCTCAGACTTCAGACCTCAGACTTCAGACCTTGGACTTCAGACCTCAGACTTCGGAATCAGACGCGCTAACTCCGACAATTCTCGACTCCCACCTGCGGAAGTGCCGATCTCAACTCGGCTGAAGTCGGAGGTCTGAGGTCCGAAGCCGAATCACTTCCTCTTCCCGCCATCCTCCGCGATGTACATGATCTCGTGTTTGAAGATGAAGAGATTGGGCGCGCCCTCGCGCGTCAGCCGCACCATGTTCTTGTCGTAATATTCGATCCATCCGTGAACCGTCTGGCCGTCCATCAGTTTGACCGAAACCGGCTTCTGCTTCTCGCCCAGCGTCTTCAGGAAAGAAGCCTCTTCGAAGGTATCTTCCGGAGGAGGCGTCCGGCTGCGTTTAGCGGCACTGGGATTGGCTTGTGGGGCGCGAAAGGCCATGCAGGCATTGTACACAAAGCGCCGGGGCTGAATCTGCGTTCACTCGCAGGTCTGTTCTGAAAAAAATGGCGCCGGTTGGCGCCACAACTGAGACAACCAGTGATGAGATCAACCACAAGAGTTAGAACGCGATGCGCAGTCCGAACTCAAATTGACGCGGAGCGCCGAGCGCATACGTTCCGGATTGGAAACTGGCGCGGAACGGCGTCAGCCCCGGGCCGGTCACGCCGCCCACCGCATTCGGCGCCAACGTCTGGTTCGGTCCCCCGGGCAGCAACGAAGCCACGGGCAGGTTGCCAGGCAGGAACGAGTTCGCAAAGTTGAACACGTTGAAGACGCTGGCACTCGGCTCCACGGTGAAACGGTCCCGGATCTTGATGGGCCAGGCCGCTTTCAAGTCCAGCGACTTCAGCCAGGGAAAGTTCGTTGCCCCGGGCGGGACCGAGCCAATAACGGGCATGACCCAACCCAGTGCGTTCATGTCACCCTGCGTCAAAACCGGGATCGGCGCGGCGCCGAGACAATTCTGGCTGCCCACAAGGCATTGGCCCGCGGGCGTAAGCTGGCCGGCAAAACGAGTGTTGTAGGTGCTGATTACAGTGTGCAGATCGCTGTTGTCGGTGCCCCGCATGAATTGTCCGATCTGCGTCCCGGGCAAGGGCTCAGGCGCCGCTCCGGAACCCAGTCCGGAGCCCAGCCAATCGGTGGCAAAAATCTCGCCGCCGTTCGTTACTTCTGGAAGTTGCAGGTTCTGCGGTAGCGGGCTGTAGAAGTGCCCGATCATGCTCAGTTTCGTGAAAAACGGCAGATCGAATGTTCCCGAAAATGAGACCTGATTCTTTCGATCCAGCCCAGTCTGTCCCGTATATCGCAGCGGGTTGTCGTTATTCGTGGCGAGGTTGATGAAGTCCTGGTCCTGCACCTGGCTGACGAACTTCGAATAAGAGTACGCGACCTGGAAGCTTGCCGTTTTCACTCCGGGCAAGGGGTTCGCGAGGCTCTGCACCCATTTAAATTGAAATCCGCTGTACACAGAGCGGCCGCCGGGCTCGAGCGTGTCCAGCGCTCCCAGTGCGCCATTGCCCGCACCGCTGCCGGTGTTGTTGATCCCCAGCGGAGTAATGCCCGGGAAGGCACAGTAAGCGCAGGGCGCGCCGCCGGTGGCTGCGATGTTGGAATCGAGGCCCGCCGAGGAATATGCGGCCTGGGCCCCCGCCTGACCCAAATTCAGCACCATGCAGTTCGCCTGATTCAATCCCGGCAGGCATCCATTGGCTACCTGGGCTTTGTCCCGTGCGATGAGAGCGTTGGCTTGATTATAGGAACGCGCCGCTCCACTGTGGTTCTGGTCGATCGCGATCAGGTAATGCTCACCGATGTTGCGGACATAGTCCGCGGTGAACACCATGCCCTTGTGAAATTCGTGCTGGAAGCCGAGATTCATTTGCCAGGAACGAGGAGCGCGGTAGTTGGGATCGAACACATCCACCCCAGCCGAGTTCGAGGCGTTGAGCACGGTTCCGATGTAATTGCTGTTCGGTTGAGATCCGGCGCCCGCCGCCGCTGCCTTGAAAGCACTGCTCAGAGCGAGGATTTCATTCCCGACGTTCGCAATGGTCCCTCCGCAAAACGTTGGCTGAACTTGGTTTGCGGTAGGGTCCGTCACAATTCCCGCGCCGCCGGCAATGGGCGAGTTCACCGGCACACCCGAAAGGGTGGTCGGCCAGGTGAAGTTGCTGGGAGTGCCCGATGAACAAACCTGGGGCGCGTACGACAACATCCCGTTCTTAACTCGCGCCAGACTGTCGGCCTGCATATTGTTCCACAGCGAGTTTTCAAAAAAGAGGCCGCCGCCACCGCGGATCACAGTCTTGCCGCTGCCGCCCATATCCCAGGCGAAACCGAACTGAGGAGCGAAGTTCTGGTTCGGAGTGCGAACCTGGCTACCTAATCCCGGCTGCCAGAGGTTGAGCGTGGGCTCGGGGCCCAGGTTGCTGTCCACGCGTCCCGTGTCACGCACGTAGTGCATTCCGTAGGTCAAGGTCACGTTGTGCTTGATCTTCCAATCATCCCCCGCGTAGGCTTCGATCCGGTTGTCCGGCCCCAACCCTCCGCCGGGATAACCGAATGCGCTTTGGGCCGTGGAAAAACCGCGGCCGTTGCCCAGGAAAACAAAATCCACGGGATACGCCGTGGGAGCCGCGCTGGTCACGCAATTGAAAGGCAGCGATCCAGGCAAACAAACGCTGGTCGTTCCGACCTGCGGATTCGAGGACAACGCGTCAAACCCGCCGCCCTGAATCCGATTCAGCGTCGCACCGTAGCGGAAGATGTGATTTCCCATCAACCGGCTGCCGTCGTACTTGACTTCGTAATTCGATTGAAACCGTGCCGCTGGCGCAAACTGGCTGGGCCCGCCGCAGAACGCGCCGCCGCTGCTGAGCGCACAATTTCCCTGCACCGGCGCACCGATGTTGATGCCCAACCCAGGAATCGGATTGTTGATCCCCACAGGAATCGTCCCGGTGACGTCCCCGACGCCGTCGCCCATGCGCAAATATTCGAAGCGGATGCTGTGCGTGTAGTTTCCTTTGGTGAAGTCGTAACCGAGAGTGTGCGACGGCGTGTGCATCGCATTCCTCACGCCTTGCAGAGAACTGAACGCCCCGAAGGGACCAATCTGACTGACCTCATCGAAATTGAAGCGGTAAAAGGCGTGCGTATCCTTGCGACCCTGCCAATCCAGCCTGCCATCGGCCAGCAGTTCGCGGAACGGCTCTGCCATGCTGGTTCGCGACGTGTCGAATGGGGCTGCAAAAGGCTCCGGCGCCGTTATGTCCTGCTTGAAGCGCTCGGCGTCGAGAAAAAAGAAAAGCTTGTCCTTGATGAGGGCGCCCCCGACCCGTGCACCGAATTGCTCACGACTGAAATGGTTCGATGCAGAACCCGGCAGAACGGCCGCGCCCTGATCCCCTCGAAAAACGCCAAAGGCCTCGCCGTGCAGCTCCTTGCCGCCCGAACGAGTCGTGACACTCACCGCACCGGAGGAAGTCAGTCCGGTCACAAGGTTGAGCGTCGACTGGGAAAGATTAAATTCCTCGATCGAGCTCGTCGAAATATTCTGGGTTGTAGTTCCGACGGTCTCATCGGAGACGTCCACGCCATCCACATCGATGCGCGCGGCGCGGCCAAACCGTCCCTCGAAGGAGATCGACGCGAGCCCGCTCTTACTGGCGTCAAGGACGCCGCCATCCTGCATCTGGACGCCCGGCACGAACTGCGCGAAATCGAGATAGTTGCGCCCGTTGATGGGCAGAAGTTCAATCGGATCCGTTGCTCGTACACTCTGCACGGTCGGCTGCTCAACATCCAGAGCGGTCACTGCTGGGCGAACCACGACGCTCTCCTGCCCGGGTTCCAGGCGCACGTTGGCCGTCGAAACCATTCCAGTTCGGGCCGTCGCTGAAAACTCAGGGGTCTTGAAGCCTTTGGCTTCGATCCGCACGGTGTAGTTTCCCGGTTGGAGGGGGCCCGATGTATACACCCCGTTTTCGGAAGTCGTGACCTGAACCACCCGGCCCGTAGCCTGGTAAGTAAGGATGACCTTCGTCCCGGCCTGTGCCGCGCCCGCTTGATTGCTGACGGTTCCGCGGATGACGCCAGTGCTAACGGTCGATTGGCCCGGCAACATCACCGAAGAGAGCAGGATCGTCCAAAGTGTCATCCACACCAGCAGCCCAATCTTCTTGCTGGGGGTGCAATCGAGGTTCAGCATGTCCACCTTTCTTACTTTGTTCTGCTTCCAGATAATCACATCCCGATGCTTTGTGGCAAAGCCGCCACCACTTCATTCCGTCGAAACACCTACGTCAAAATAGGAAGGCTCAGGCTCTAACCCCCGCGCCTTCATTCCGACTTGACAGTGTAATAGCCCGCGCGGTGGCGGACTCTATAGGCTGCGGCATCCGGCGCGCCCACCACTTGCACTCCGATGCGGCGGAACTCCGAGAACGACGTATGTTGCGACGGGTAATAAGCCAGTAGATATTGTGTCCGCAGTTCGTCGCTGATTTTGTGGAACGCCTCGTCGAGCTGCGCCGCGGAGGTTGCATAGTAGTACTTGCCCCCGGTATCTTCCGAGAGCTGGATCAAGGCATGCTCGCCTCCGGTCTCGCGTCCTGCGCTGTTCTCGATGGGGACGATGATGACCGAGTAGACCAGCGCTTCGGCTTCTACCGCGGCGCGCACCGCCTGGGTGTAATCGACTTTGCTGAAGGTGTCTCCACCATCGGTAATCAGGACGATCACTTTTCGTCCTTTGCGATGGTCCAGGGCCCGCGAGACTACATAAATGGCGTCGTAGAGCGCGGTGGCGGCGCCCACGCGGATGTGGTCGATGCTCTCATCAATGCGTTTCAGGTCCGGGGTGTACCCGGCATGCGACTGGTACACGGTTTCACTAAAACCGTAGACGGAGAGGGCGTCGACCGGGCGCACGATGTCGTGTGCGAAGCGTTTGGCCGAGGCTTGCTCCAGCGGCAAGTCATGGCGCGTGCTCAGACTGGTGTCGATGGCCAGCGCGATCGAGAGCGGCAGCGCGGACTCCCGGTCGAAGATCTTGATGGTCTGCTCGCGATCGTCCTCTTTGAGAATGAAATTCTCCTTCGAGAGCCCGCCGATGGGAGCGCCGTGTGCATCGGTCACGGTGACAAAAACATTGACCAGCTTGACATCGACCCGGATGGTGGTTGCCGGATCGGGCTCCTGAGCCGGAGCCTTTTGAGCCGGATTTTGCGAGGCAGAATTCTGCTGAGCCGGATTCTGCCGAAGCAAGTCCTGCTGCGCCCATAGGCCGCACATGGGAACCAGCAGGCCGATCAGGAGCAGAATCGTGGCGGGTTTTCTCATCGAGTCTAAGAATTATACCGTTCGCCGGGTGGCGGCTCTCGGCGGGCGCTCGGCGGGCGCTCTACAGACGAGAGCTCTTGCACGCCGCGTGCCCCCTGGCTCTGGCCGTTCCGTTAGATGCGGCTTGCGGTGCCGGGCTGCCTCAGACATCAGAATTTGCGCGGGGAATCTCTGCCGGAAATGGTTCCCCGTCAGCCCAGACCGCGCCGTCGGCGAAGTGTTCCTTCTTCCAGATGGGAACCGTCCGCTTGAGCGTGTCGATCAGCCAACGGCAGGCGTCGAAAGCCGCGGCGCGATGCGCCGACGCAACTGCGATCAGCACGCTGGTCTCGCCGATTTCCAGGCGCCCCAGCCGGTGGACGATGGCAACGTCGCGAACCTGGAACTGTTGCAGCGCCTGGCCCGCCAAGACCTCCATCCGTTCCAACGCCATCTCTTCGTAAGCTTCGTAGTCGAGATAAAGAGTCTTGCGGCCGCGGGTCTGGTTGCGAACCACGCCCTCAAAGACCAGAGCAGCGCCGTCCTCTCCCTGCTTGAGGTTGGCAACGATGCCCTGCGCGTCAATGACCTCGCGGACAATCAAAGCGTAGCGCCGGCGTCCCGCCGGCTGTCGGGGGAGCGTCTCGCCCGCCCCGTCGGGCGCACCGCCGCTCACCGGAGGCAGCAACGCGACCTCGTCTTCCGCCTTCAATTTTGTGTCAGGCCCGGCGTATTGCTGGTTCACCGCCATGGCGAGCGACGGCAGCGATTCCTTCAGCCGCGGAATCTGCGACTCATAGTGCCGAAGAACGTCAGCGACCGAAGCCCCTTCCGGCAGTTCGATCACGTCCACCGGCTTCCCTGCCATTTCCTTCAGCATTCCGAAAAATAGGACTCGCACGCGCACGGCGTTCAGTTTACCCCGAGTAGACCGCACCACGCTGTCGCGAGCAAAGAAAATGGCCAGCCTTTCATAAGGCTGGCCATCCGTTTCAACAGGCCGACTTCAGGCCTGGGTCAGTACTTTATCGTGAACCTCCACCGGTTCCTTCACTGTCACAACTGGAGCCTTCCCCACATCAGGCAGCGAGAACCGCAGAGCCTCATCGATCGTCTTCACATAATGAACCGTGAAGTTATCCAGCTGTTCCGGCGTAAGGTCTTCCTCGACGTTCATCCTGTTCTCCGCCGGCAGAATCACATCCGTCACCCCGGCGCGTTTGGCGGCGAGAACTTTCTCTTTAATCCCGCCGACGGGAAGGACGTTGCCGCTCAGGGTGATCTCGCCAGTCATTGCCAGCAGCGGCGTGATGCGCTTCTTGGTCAGTAACGATACCAGCGTCGTCGCCATAGTCACTCCGGCTGAAGGCCCATCCTTCGGAATCGCTCCCGCCGGAACGTGCATGTGAATGTCGTGGTTCGCGAAGAAGTCCTCGGCAATCCCTAGCCGGTCCGCATTCGACCGCACCCAGGTCAGTGCTGCCTGCATGGATTCCTGCATGACCTGCCCAATCTGTCCGGTCATAGTGAATCCGCCCTTGCCCTTCATCGCATTGGCCTCGACGAACAGCACGTCGCCGCCTGACGGAGTCCATGCCAGGCCGACAGCCACACCCGGCCGTTCGGTCCTCTCAGCAATTTCTCCTTCGCTGCGAATCTTGATGCCGCCCAGGAACTCCTGAATCACTTCCTTGTTGACGATCAGCTTGTCGGTCTTGCCCTCGGCCAAGCGCCGCGCCTGCTTGCGGCAAATGGTGCCGATGGTGCGTTCCAGGCTGCGCACGCCCGCCTCCCGCGTGTAGTGCCGGATCACATTGCGCACCGCTCCTTCGGGAAACTCGATCTGCTCTGTCGTGATCCCGTTCTCCTCAATCTGGCGCGGAATCAGGTAACGGAAAGCGATGTGTACCTTTTCTTCCTCGCTGTAACCCTGCAGTTCGATGATCTCCATGCGATCGCGCAACGGCTCGGCGATCGGATCGAGCATGTTGGCCGTCGTGATGAACAGCACTTTCGACAAGTCGAACGTCACGTCCAGATAATTGTCGCGGAACGTCGAGTTCTGTTCGGGATCGAGCGCCTCCAGCAACGCCGAAGCCGGATCGCCGCGGAAGTCGCGTCCCACCTTGTCGATTTCGTCGAGCATGAAGACAGGATCTTTGGTCTCCGCCCGCCGAATGCCCTGGATGATCTGCCCGGGCAGAGCGCCGATGTACGTACGGCGATGTCCGCGAATTTCCGCTTCGTCGTGCACGCCGCCGAGCGACAGCCGCGTGAACTTGCGGCCCAGCGCGCGCGCAATCGACTTGCCCAGCGAAGTCTTACCTACGCCCGGAGGTCCGACGAAGCACAAGATCGGCCCTTTCATATTCGGTTTCAGCCGACGCACGGAAAGATAGTCGAGAATGCGGTCTTTCACCTTCTCGAGGTCATAATGATCGGCGTCCAGAATTTCTTTCGCCTTCGGAATCTCGATTTCCTGCCCGGAGGTCTTGTTCCAGGGCAGCACCGCCAGCCACTCGACGTAGTTGCGGGTGAGTGAGTAGTCGGCTGCCATGGGAGACATGCGAGAGAGGCGGCCGAGTTCTTTTAGGGCCTCCTTCTTCACTTCCTCGGGCATGCCCGCGTCGTCAATTTTCTTTTTCAAGTCTTCAACGTCGCGCTGGCCTTCGTCCTGCTCACCCAGTTCCTTCTGAATGGCCTTCATTTGCTCGCGCAGGTAATACTCGCGCTGCGTCTGCTGCACCCGATCCTGCACTTCACTCTGAATCTTGTTGCGCAGTTGCTGGACTTCGAGTTCCTTGGCGAGATGCTGGTTGATTTTTTCCAAGCGCACGTGGATATCCAGAGTCTCCAGCGTGTCCTGCTTGTCGGGCGTCGACAACGACGGCAGAGACGATGCAATGAAATCCACCAGACGGCCGGGCTCGTCGATGTTCATGGCCACGGTCGAGAGTTCATCTGACAGCGTGGGCGAACCCGCGACGATCTGTTGGAACAGCGTCAGCACATTGCGCTGGAGCGCTTCAATTTCGGAGGTCGCGACCGGCGTCGAGCCCTCGGGCAAGGTCGAATAGTAGGCGTTCATGAACGGCGCCAACTGCGTGAACTCGCCCAGCTTGACTCGTTCCAGACCTTCGGCAAATACGAACAGGCTCTGGTTGGGCATCTTGACGACCTTGTGCACGACGGCCGAGGTTCCCACCGTGTACAGGTCGCTGGGCTGCGGGGAGTCGACCCGCGCCTCGCGTTGCGCCACCACAATGATGGTCTTGTCTTCGCCGAGAGAGTTGATGAGTTGAACCGAACTCTCCCGACCCACGGTCAGCGGCAAAACGGCATGCGGGAACAAAACCGTGTCCCGTACCGGAAGCACCGGAAGCGCCTTTTGCTCGTTTGTTTCCTTATTCTTAGGAGTGCGCTCGACTGGCGACTGCTGGCTCATATGTCTCCTTGAGTGTAACTCGCTCAAGTTTAGATGATACTCCTGCCGGAAAGGTTTCAGGAGGCCCCGAAAGCAATCCTGCAAGAGCTTGAATTCTATTCTCTTATTCCCGGGGTGGAATGTACCTAAGGTGCAGAGGCTAACGCCGAGGAGCCCTGCTTGCCAAGTCCCAAATTGGGACGAAACGAAAAATAAAACTCTCAAGCGGTCTAGCTGACCAGTTTTCTTTGGCGCGGGCGCTCTTCGACTCTGTCCGCCAGCCAAATTCAGGCCGCCGGACAGATCCCCAGCACCTTCACGAACTGGGCGACCTCGCCCGGGGTAAAAAGGAGGAAATATGAGAGCTGCGGTAAAATTACCGTCAAGGATTTCCCCGATTCGAAGCCCCGGTCGCCCGAGGGCCGGGGCTTTTACTGAATTCGAGAAGAATGGACAAATGAACCGCTGTCTCGGTGCTTTGCTCCTTACGGTGCTGACCCTTTCGGCTGCGGCAGGTACAGGTAAAGGTCCAAAGGACCAGTGGACCGACTGGTTCCAACGCGCCGCCGATCAAATGGATTTGCGCGCTCCAGGCTCGACTCCCTTTCACATGAAGGTGACGTTTCACGCTCTTCCAGGCATCGTTCTGAGTAAGAAGGAATCGGAGCAGATCATATCGGGCGATGGAACCTACGAAGAAACCTGGGTCACGCCGACGAGGTGGCGGCGGGAAGTGACGTTCGGCAGCTATCATGCCATTGAAGTGCAATCCGAGGCAGGGCGAAAAATGCAGGCCAGCTCAGACTATGAGCCGAGCCGCGTACTGATGCTTCTGGAAGCGCTGCTCTATCCCATTCCCCGCGACCTGACCTCGCCATCGCTGGCAGACGAGCACTACTGGTGGAAGATTGAAAATGGCGCAGTCGGCAGCCAGTCGTATGTGAAGATCAGCCGCACTTTCGGAACTGCCAAAGCCCTGATCGGCTATCTCTTCCTGCCCCAAGGAGGACTGATTCAACGCATCAACCTCGGCATCGTTACTGACTGGACGAACTCGACGACCTTTGGCGGAAAGCTGGTTCCGCAGCACATTCGGCAACAGGGCGGTACACGCGACTTGCTTACTGCAGACGTCACGGTTGAGCCTGCTGGCCCCGTCGATCGAACGGCGTTTGAGGTTCCCGGCGGCCCGGCTGAGGCGGGGATGACCCTGCGTCCACTCCATTATTACGAGGTCCATGGCTGGGACAAAATTTCGGAGTTCCACTACATTACTATGGGCCCGGACACGCCACACGGGAACATTCGGCGAATCCTCGACCGTCACGGCGTGAGCAGGGAAGTGGAGATCATCTACTGGCCCAATCCCGCGGACGTCCAGATCTTTCTGCCGTTAATTAGAAAAGAGACGTTCAGTCCGGTAACGATCGATAAGACCCCCTGTGAATTTGACCTATCGATGTCGTTTTGATGCCGTACGCAGCCCGGCGAAACAACAGCGAATCGCTTTTGAGGGAACCGGGGGAAATCCACTTCACGCCGCCGGATAGATCCCCAGCACCTTTACAAACTCAGCGACCTCGCCCAGATGGCGCAGCGCGTTGCGTGCTGGCTCATCATCACCGCGCAGGAAGTCGACGTAGAAAACATATTCCCACGGTCGTCCCCGCATGGGCCGCGACTCGATCTTGCTCAAGCTGATATCCCGCAGGGCAAACACGCTGAGTGATTTGAAGAGCGCTCCCGGCACATTCTTGACCTGGAACACGATCGAAGTCTTGTTCGCGCCGCGAGGGATCAGGCGGTGATAGTCTGGGCTTTCTTTTTTTCTTCCCGCCGCCCCGCCCAACTTCCGAATCAAGAAGAAGCGCGTGAAGTTACGCTTGTCATCTTCAATGCCGGCTTGAAGAACGGTCCCGGAGTATTCGCGCGCAGCTTGCTTTCCGGCGATTCCCGCCGCGTCTTTCAACTGGTTCGCGATCACATGCTTCACGCTGCCGGCCGTGTCGTAGAACGGCACTGCCTCGATTTTCGGATGTCGACGGAAAAAGTCGCGACACTGGTCCAGCGCCACCGGATGCGATAACACCTGCCGCAACGCTCCCAGCCGCACGCCCGGGACAGCGATCACGTTATGCACGATCCGCAGCAAATATTCCGCCTGAATGAAAACCCCGCGCGTCAGCATCAGATCGGCATGCTCCGCCACGGTTCCGGCCAGCGTGTTTTCGATGGGAATGACTGCGGCGCCCGCCGATTGGCGCTCCAGCCTGTCGAACACCTCAGCCGACCGCGCGCAGGGCACAACGGTGCACCGGGGCAGCATCCGCTCCGCCGCCTCGTGACTGAAGGACCCGAGTTCGCCCTGGATCGCAACTTTCATTAGAGTTTTCCTGAATAGGCAAGGTATCTGGAGAAGGCATGCCAGCGCAAATGCTTATCGCGGCGGTCAGAGCAGCGCCTTCTTCATCACCAGCGCGTCGACGCCATTCGAATAGTAGCGCGGCCAGGTCCGGACCACGCTGTAGCCATGCCGCTTGTAGAACGCCAAGGCCGCCAGGTTGTCGACGGCAGTCTCCAACCCGACGGCGCGGGATCCACCGGAGCGCAGGCGCTCCTCAGCGGCCTGTAGCAACCGCGACCCCACGCCCGACCGCCGGGCCGCCGCGATTACGTCGATGGTGATGATGTGTCCGGTTGGGCCCTCGTGCGCCACAATGAAGCCGCCAATGCCATCTTTGGCATCGGCCGCCACCAACGTGAATACTCCACGGTGGCGTACGTAAGCCTTGAGTTCCTGTTTCGAATATGCGATCCCCGGCGGGAAGCATTCCTGGTCCATGCGCCAGAGCGTTTCGAAGTCCTCAGGCTGGAAGTCACGGATGACGAAGGTCACGGCGCAATTGTAAGCGGGCGAGGCTGGAAGTTCTAAAACCGCCGCCGTCCCCTCATCCGGGTAGTGTCCTAGCACTGCGTTGTCGCCTGTGTGATTCCAATCACAGCGAAATATTGGGCAACGTATATTGTGCTGTCAGGGCGACAGGTCAAGCGAAGTAGGATTAGGTTCCGAACCGCTTGTGTCGAGAAGGAGGGGCCTGCCGCCCTTCTTTCTGGGCAATCGAAGCTTGGTCCTAACAGTGAGTTGATGGCTAGAGAGTGGATGGCTAGAGAGTGCGGTGAGTTTTCCACAGCCGGCCCCCCACCGATCCCCAGAAAAAAAACATTCTTCACGGCCATTGCCCCCTTGCCCAGACCGCAACTTCGGACGTACCATCAGCATCTAGAGTACAGAGGAAGACGTGGTGGGACGCCTTCTGGTCATTGACGTAGCCGGCGCGGTGGTGGTCCTGGGGGCCTGGTACTTCCTGTTCTCCGCCTACAACCGCCGCAAAGGAACCGAAGCGCTGCGCTGGGTGCAATCGGCCTGCGCCGGCAAAGGACGCGTCCTCGACTCGCACTGGCTGAATAGTTCCCGCCTCGACGCCCGCCTGCAGTTCCCTTCCCGCAGTTTCGAAAACGCGCACGTCACCATGAAGTTCCGGCCGCGCGCCAAGCCCGTCCACTGGCTGCTGAGCTGCTACCACAAGGACAAAGAAACGCTGACCTTCGAAGCCGATCTGGGAGGCTCGCCCAGCTTCCATCTCGAAGTCGTACGCCATCGCTGGTGCGCCCACAGCCGCGGCGTCACCAACCGCCGCCGCGACGAACGCGAGTGGGATCTTTACGAACCGGGCCCGGTTATCCTGACCACTCGCACGCACTGGAAGCAGGATTCTACGCCCGAATTGAACACGCTGATGACGGTGCGCCAGCAGGACGTGTTGGAAGTCCGCTTCCGCCCCGAGTCCCCGCAGTTTTCCGCCACCATCGCCCTCGACGCGCTCTACGACCCCCGCACCGCCGCCGGATTCCTCACGACCCTGCGTGAGTTGGCCGCCGGCGCCTCGGCACACCGGCAGTAACTTCGACGGGTGCCCCATTTCTCGCGTCCTTCGCGAGAAGTGGGATCGTTCGTCTCATCAATCCGCAAACCATTGGTTCCCTACAAATCCGCGAGTTATGCAGTAAACTGCGCACATGCCCACTGGTCGCCAAGGCTCAATCCGCTTGTTTACTTACTCTGGAATCGATGTATCTATCCACTGGTCGTGGTTTCTGGTGGCAGCGTATGAAATCCAGACTCGCAAAAGGAATTATTCTTCCGTCACCTGGAACGTTCTGGAGTATCTCGCGCTGTTTTTGATCGTACTGCTGCATGAGTTCGGACACGCGTTGGCGTGCCGGCAAGTTGGAGGAAGGGCGAACCAGATTGTCCTGTGGCCGCTCGGCGGTGTGGCGTACGTGGACCCTCCACCACGTCCAGGCGCCACGCTCTGGAGCATCGCGGCGGGCCCGCTGGTGAATGTAGTCTTCTTGCCGGTATTCTTTGTGCTCGGGATGTTGGGCACCTCATCGGGTTGGGCAGCGACTGCGCCGGATCTGTACAGGTTGCTGGCGGCGATCTCGTCCATTAACCTCTACCTGCTGATTTTCAATATGCTTCCCGTCTACCCCCTGGACGGCGGCCAGATTCTTCGCTCTCTGCTCTGGTTTGTGCTGGGACGCGCCTGGAGTTTGATGGCCGCCACGGTCCTCGGCCTGATCGGCGTGGCGGGTTTCATCGGTCTCGCACTCTGGCAGCAATCCGTCTGGTTAGGGGCAATCGCCGTTTTCATGCTGATGAATTGTTGGGGCGGCCTGCAACACGCACGCGCTCTATTACGTCTCTCCAAGCTACCCCGCCGCGATGGCTTTGCCTGCCCAACCTGTAAGACCGCCCCGCCGATCGGAGAATACTGGACCTGTGAAAAGTGCGGCCAGCCCTTCGACACATTCCAGACACCCGCAGTCTGCCCTCACTGCTCAACCCAGTTCGCCCAGACGAAGTGCCTGGACTGTGGAAGACTCAATCCCATGAACGACTGGATGGTCGGCTCCTTTGTGGCTTCGAAATTCTGACGTAGAAACCTTCGTGATCCTTCGTGTCGTTGTGGTTGAGGTGTTTCCGTCCGACATCAGACGGAATCCGCGACGAGCTTCTCGAAATAAATCTCTTTTATGCCTTGCATCAGCTTTTTCGATTGGCCCGCACCCGGCCCACGCGCTATCCTTCCGTGTTCCGAGTCAAAGTGTTGAAACCAGCCATTTCAACTTCCCGTATTTGTAATATGGTTTTGCTCAAATCTTAAAGTTTCTACGCGAAGGAGACTGAAGGACATCCATGCCCACTGAACTGCGCAATTTCCTGGCACTCTCATACGATGAACTGGAAGATCTCAACCTGAAGGCGAAGGAGCAGCGCAGGAACCGCGTCGCATCTCACAAGGTCCAGGAGGACCGCCTCAAGTACCTGACCGACGAGAAGCGGATCAAGGCCGTGACCGTGCTCTTCAGCGATCTCGAAGGCCGGTTGCACATGCTCGACTACGATAAGAAGTTTCTGCTCAAGAGTTGGGACAACCTCACCTTCGACGGCTCCTCCATTCGCGGCTTTACCGCGCAGCGCGAGAGCGATCTGCGCCTGGGCATCGACTGGGGCGCGTTCTACTGGGCTCCCTCCGATGTCTTCGGTTCCGGCAAGGTGCTGGTGTTTGGCGAAGTCATCGACAAGGGCGGCACGTCCTACTCCGGCGACATTCGCGGCGTGCTCAAAGGATACGCCGACGAACTGCACAAGAAGAAAGGCTACACCCTCAACGCCGCCAATGAAATCGAGGGCTTCCTCTTCAAAGGCGCCGATGCCGAGCGTCATTATCACGAAGTCGGCGGCAAGTTCGAATACGTCAACACCGGCGGATACTATCACTCCCTGCCCGGCGACCCGCTGCGCACCTTCATCGACACAACCGCCGAAGTGCAGCGCGCCATGGGCTTTCAGAACGAAAAAGACCACCCCGAAGTTGCGCCCTCACAATTTGAAATCAACTACGGCTACGGCGAAGTCGTCGCCGCCGCCGACCAGATCCAACTTTACAAACTGATCTGCCGCCAGATCGCGACCAACATGGGATTCACCGCGTCGTTCCTGCCCAAGCCGGTCGTGGGCGTGAATGGCAGCGGCATGCACACCAACGTCTCCATCAGCGAAAACGGCAAGAACCTGTTCTGGGACGCCAAGGGCGAAGAGAAGCTCAGCAAAATGGGATGGGCCTTCCTCGACCGCATCCTGACGCACGGCAACGACCTGTGCCTGCTGCTCAACGCCAGCGTGAATGCCTATCGCCGCCTCGATCCCCACTTCGAAGCGCCCAACCAGCTCAAGGCGTCGGCGGTCGACCGCGGCTCCATGATCCGCATTCCCATCGGCAACGAGAAGAGCATGCGCGTGGAAGTTCGCTCCGTCGCTCCTGACGCGAATCCTTACCTGGTGATGCACTCGATCTTCAAGACCGGCCTCGACGGCGAGACCGCGAAGATCAAGAACCTGCGCCAGGCCGAACGCTACCTGCCCGACAACATCTACGACGCCCTGGAAAACTTCCGCAAAGCCGAGTGGACCACCACCATGCTCGGCGAAGACGTCAAAGGCCGCTACGCCGACCTGAAACAGGCCAGCGCCGACCGTTGCCCCCGCGCCCTCGGAACGTTTGTGAAAGCCCAGGAAGTCCAGTTCCACCACGAGGTCTACAACCAGTTCCTGTGGAATCTGTTTTAGACCGCTGCAGTTCTGCCAACGCCCCGGTCGAAAAGCCGGGGCGTTTTTCTTTTGCGTAGCGCCGGCGTCCCGCCGGCTGTCGCGGGGGCGTCTCGCCCTCGCCTTCGTCGCTGCAAGACGAAAATGGCACCTTAAAAGTCTGCCCCTGCCATCTGCAAGCGGTTAGCGATTCGCCTGCCCTTTCAAGCACTTAGCTTGCTGATCACCTCGCGCTCACCACCGATTCACACCTCTCCTCCCGCAATCCATTCAGGAATCATGCCCTGTGCATTGTGGATTTCTGGCGCCGGAAGCAGAGTCGCGACAGCAAGAAAATTTACGGAGCACAGCTCCTGGAGGCGGTATGAAAAACGCAAGGTTCTTGGTTTCGGTTGTATTCGCAGCGTTCGTCCTGCTCACCTCGGCCTTTGCCCAGACGGGGGCCGTCCGGGTGACCATCCCCTTCGACTTCACCGTCGGGAAACAGACACTGGCGGCCGGCGACTACAAGGTGTCGATCAGCGGTTCCCTGCTACAGGTAGCACGCATTGGCGGACCCGGGGTCTCCATTGTGTCAACCAACCTCACCGGTGGCGGCGCCAATGAGAACGTGAGTCCCAGGCTGGTCTTCCATTGCTACGGAAATCGGCACTTCCTCTCTGTAGCGTGGATTGGAGAAATCAATCAGGGACATGAACTGTACGCGCCGGCGGCAGAGCTGGAGTATGCGCGGACCGCGAAGCAGGAGCAAAAGACCGTGTTGGCGTCGCGGTAGCTGTAGCCCGATCGCATTAAGGCAAGGCCCGGAGCAATCCGGGCTTTTTTGCTTGGCGTCCGGCATGGAACTATTTGTACTCTAGATCGAGGGCGTAGATTTCGGAGATTCCCGTATCGCGAGTCGAAATCGGCCGCCCATCAGGAGTCAGGCCGAACCAACCGATGTTCCACTTGTCAAGGACATAAGCCGTCGACTGAAATCCCTGCAAAGAAGCGACCTGTTCCTTCTTACGGTTCGAGACGTCGATTCGAACAACCGAGCCAGTCTCCTGCGCATAAACAAACCTGCTGTCGCGCGACCAGCAATCCCAGCCGAAGTTGCCCGCAATCAATTCCTGCCAGGTATTGGCGGCGAAGGTAAAAAGCGTCATCCTGATAGTAGGGCCAGCAGGGGGCCCCACGATGGCGACCAGATATCTGCCGTCTGGTGACCAGCGCGGGCTCCACATGCCCGCCGACCCCGGCACAGTGGTCGATTTCATGGTCCGGAGGTCGAGAATTCTCACTTCGGTGTTAGTCACAATTGATCCGGGCTCGTGGTAGCTATACGCCAACGAATTGCCGTCGGGGGACCACGTCGGATCCCCGATCCCCGCCCCGCCAATCAACAAGGCGGGCGCGCCACCGTCGGAGCTTACTGCGTAGATTCGGTCCGAGTTGCCCTGGGTTATCTGCCGCCGGTCGCCGTTCGATAGATCCACGAAGGCGATCAGCTTCCCGTCGGGTGACCAGCGTGGATTCATCACCGCCAAGGGCGGCGAGGTAAGCTGCCTACGTTCGCGGCCATCGATCCTGCTTCGCCAGAGCGTACCTTCGGGATAGGCAACATACGCGATCCACTTGCCGTCGCGCGAAAAATCTAAATAGCAGACGGAAATCCCCCCGAGATAGGGGACGAATTCCCCCGATTTGCCATCGTAAACCGATAGCTCACCGTGTCGCTCCGTGCCAGCCGCATAGAGCTGTTTGCCGTCGTTGCTGATCGCAGGGGCTCCAATCGCCATCGGCCCAAAGCTCAGTTTTTGAAGGACCGTTTCGTTTCTTCTCCACCAATGTTGAGCTTCGGAGGCGGCCCACGCACTCCAACGCTCACCATCCCAGCTCGTAAAGAAATAGTATTTCCCGTCAGGACTCCAATCCCCCCCCAAGCATCTTGCCGGCCGGCCAAAACGGTGTGGCCATTGCGTCCATCCGTTCCAACCTCCCACATTGTGGCTAGGCCCCTAGAGACATCCGTAGCGCGGATGTGAGTTCCATCGGGCGATAGATGGGGCTGAACACTTTCAGGAGTGGTGCCCAGGCGCTCCTCACCGGTTCCGTCTGCGTTGGCACGATAGAGTTCCGTCTTATTTTCCTTGGAGCGGGTAAAGAAGATGCTCTGGCCGTCGGCGCTCCATATCTCCCAATTCCCGACATCCTTGACGATCAGGCGAGGAACGCCGGAGGGGAAAGGCTGCGTCCAGATATCATCCTGACTCCGCTCGTGGTCAAACTTATTGAACAGCAACTGCGATCCATCCCGAGAGATGTCATCCAGGTCACCGTTCACCGCAGGGCCCTCCGACACTTCTCCGCCTGCGATCGGAACTTGCAACGTAACATAGCCGGACGGTCTTTCTTCGCCGAAGTAGATCGAACCACGATCGATGAGTGGCCTCTGGAAGGACAGCTTTCGATTTCTCGTTTTTGTCAGAGCATGAGAGCCGACGATTCTCGGATGCGGGAGCGGCTTGATAGCCGAATAAACCACTGCGCCTGACACGATCACGAGCAATACAAAAGCAGACATGCCAACAACCGCCTTCCGGCGCTGGGGCCTTCCCTCGCTAGCCAGCCTGTGAGAATCGCCTGGTTCGGTCGGGACAACCGTCGGGAGCGATGACTTCGGCGTCTCGTCCTTCGGCCCTGCGGGAGCAACCTCGCCGATGAAGCGGTAGCCACGCTTGGGCAAGGTCTCGATATAGCGCGGGGTATCGGCTTCGTCGCCGAGCGTCTGGCGCAGTTTCTTGACCGCCGTGTTCAGGCTGTGGTCGAAATCAACGAACGTGTCGGAGGTCCAGAGGCGCTGGCGAATTTCCTCGCGCGTGACGAGTTGGCCGGGCTTCTGCAGTAGGATTTCGAGGATCTGGATGGGCTGGCCCTGCAACTTCAGACGGATCCCGCTCTTACGCAGTTCTCCGCACTGCGAATCCAGTTCGAAGGGGCCGGAACGAACTGTGTGATTCTCACCTGCAGGCATGACACGCCGCCAAAGCAGGGAAAGTATAGCCGAGGCCATTCGTCAGCGATAGTCCTCCTGTAAAGGTGAAAACCAACGAATCGCGGCGAGGGTCGCAGCCGCTCACCCAAGCGTTGACTCCCTCCTCGCCAATCCCTAAGATGGCACTCCAGATTCAGCAAGCTCCATTCCGAGGCCGCAATGTCTCCGAGCAAGACTGACGCTTCTCGCAATCTGTTTCGCGCCATCGCTACCGACCTCCACTTCTGGATTCCGTTCGCCGTCCTACTCGGCGGCCTCGTCCTTCTGGATAAGCTCCGTTGAACTCACCCTCAGGAATCGTGCAAGCCGCGCCGCCCGCGCAAAGCCCCATGCTCGCCACCCGCCTCCGCACTCTGCAGGCCCTCGGCATCTTCTGCGGATTCGCCGCCGGGGCCTGGCTGGGCGGCGCCGAAGCTCCCATCAAGCTCGTCAATCCAGACATCTCGCCCATCACCGTCTCGCTCATCATGGTGTTCGGAGTCTTCCTGGCGCGATGGAGCGTCCCAGCGTTTATCCGCGGCACGTCGCACGTCCGCAACGACGTTCGCCAGGCGCCGCACCTCATCGTCTGGGCCGTGCTCGCCGGATGCATGTGGGCCGTCGCCAACACGCTCACGATTTACGCCATCCGCAACGTCGGACTCAGCATCGCATTTCCGTTGTGGAACACGAACAGCCTGCTCGGCATTTTCTGGGGATTCCTGCTCTTCAACGAACTGCATTACGCGGGATGGAAGCGCTGGCTCGGCGTTCTCGGCGGCGCAGTCTGCATGTTCGCGGGAGCCACGCTGCTGGCGATTGCTTCTTCCCATCAGGCAGCGCCGGGCAAAGCAGTCTTAGGAATTTTCGCCGCGCTCGGCGCCGGCATTCTGTGGGGGACAATGTACATCCCCTACCGCAAAGCGTATCTCACCGGCATGAATCCGCTCTCCTTCATTACGTTCTTCACCGTCGGAGAGCTCGTCACCATGACTGTACTGGCCGTCGTCTACCGCGGCGCGACGCCGCTCTGGCACGAACTCATTGGCGCGAAACAAGTAATGTTCTGGTTGATGCTCGGCGGCTTTGTCTGGGTGATCGGAGATTTATTCCAGCAATACGCCACCAAGTATGTCGGTATCAGCCGCGGCATTCCGCTCTCCAACACCAATCAGCTCTGGGGACTGCTGTGGGGCATTCTGGTCTTTCACGAATTGCGCGGCGGCAGCCAGACGGTCTATGCGCAGGTCGCGGGAGGATCGCTGCTCATGGCACTGGGCGCAGTCGCGATTGCGTTGTCATCGGCCACCGAGCGCGAGCACTCCTCCTGGCAAGACGCCGCCGACCGTGAAGGCCAGCGCTACGGCGTCGAAGTCGAGTATGTCCGTGCCGGGATGGAAGGCAAATCCTTCCGCAATGACTCTAGCGCAAGATCACTGCTGGACTGGCTGCTCATTCTTGGCACCACGGCTCTGTTCGTTGTGCTGGCGACCATGGCCCGCCTGCCCCAAATGGAAATCGGTCTAGGCTGGGCGTTGATCCTTGCCGCCGCAATGCTCGTTCTCCTGTCCTCCTGCGCGATCTCCCTCTGGCGGACGACCCGTTTTCGGTGACCGTCCCTGCTTTTCGCCACCTGGTCCCTGTTCGCAAGAAATCTTCCGCGCCATGGAATACAATCTCTCGACTTCAAAGGAGGCTTCATGAAACGCGCTTTCGCCGCACTCTGTTTCCTCGTGCTGATTTCCGGAGCCGTGCGCGTCGCGGCGCAGGTTAACCCCTACAAAGACGGCACGCCCGGCGTCACTGGTTATCGCTCTGAAGTCTTGGCCGAGGTGATGATTCAGGAAGATAAGTTCACGCGCCTCGCCGAAGCGATTCCCGCCGACAAATTTGCCTGGCGGCCCACGCCCGACGTTCGTTCCTTCGCTGAAGTCTTTCTTCACGTCAGCGCCGCCAACTATAATCTCTACAAACTCGTGGGCACACCGCCCCCGGCAGGCCTCGACATCAGGACGCTGGAGAAATCCACCACCGATAAAGCAAAGGTGATCGCCACTCTCAAGGATTCCTTTGCCCACGCCAAGGCCGCCATCAAGGCCATGCCTGACGCTGACCTTGACAAGAGCCTGGACTGGTTCGGGGGGAAGAACACTCAGCGCGGCATTCTGCTGTTCGTCGTCCGCCACGCCGCCGAACATCTGGGACAGTCGATCGCCTACGCGCGCGTCGCCGGAATCGTTCCTCCCTGGACCGAGGACGGCAAGAAAAAGTAAACCCGAAGCCAGCCTCTGAACCATGTGGGGACAGCGCCCACAGCCGACGTGCCACGTCAAAATGTTGGGCCAATCCATTCATTCCGTAGCCGTTCAGCTCGAGGGTGATCCGCCAACTCACCGAAGCACATCTGACTCGCTGGAAGATCCGCTCTAACGCGTCGGCACTGGTTCACACGCGCGATATCCCGGAACATACTTCGGCAATACAATCCGCCAAACAATCGTTCTAGACAGCCCTCCCCGCCCCGGTAGACTGTTTGGCACCAAAAGGAGACTCCCCGATGAAGCATATTTTCTCCGCACTCTGTTGGTTCGCTCTCACCGCCAGCGCAGTTCCCGCCGCCGCGCAACTGCAGCAAGTGCATCCCTTCCGAGACGGCACGCCCGGCGTCACTGGCTACCGCTCTGAAGTTCTGGCTTTGGTCATGATTCAGGAAAATGAATTCCTACGACTTGCCAACGCGTTGCCCGCCGAAAAGTACACCTGGCGTCCGGCGCCCGGCGTGAAATCAGTCGCGGAGGTCTTCCTGCATGTGAGCGCCGCCAACTACAACATGTACAAACTTGTGGGCGCGCCTTCTCCCGCAGGACTCGACGTGGCGGGGATGGAACAATCCACCACGGACAAGACAAAAGTCATCGCCACGCTGAGGGCCTCCTATGCCCACGCCAAGAAAGCCATCACCGACATGCCTGACGCCAACCTCGAAAAAACCATGGACTGGCTTGGCGGAACGATCACCCAGCGCGGCGTCCTTCTCTATATCATCCCCCACATCGCCGAGCATCTAGGACAAGCGATTGCTTACGCGCGTATCAACGGAGTCGTTCCCCCGTGGTCGGAAGACCCTCCGTCAAAGTAGCCGTCTCATCGAGTTCCTTCGTGATACTTCGTGACCTTCGTGGTTGAGTTTTTTCCTTACAGCCCGCACCGCTTCGTTGGTGCGCCCGATATAGGTGTGCTAGATTCGAAGACTCGATGGAACTCGCACCCACCATCTGTACTCAAGCCCTGACCCGCCGTTTCGGAGAACTGTTAGCCGTCGACGGCGTCGACCTGCGCGTCGCCCCCGGACAATTCTTCGGCTTCCTCGGCCCCAATGGCGCGGGGAAATCCACCACCATCAAGATGCTCACCGGATTGCTCGCGCCCAGTTCCGGGCGAATCGAAATTCTGGGCATCGATCTCAACGCTCACCCCGTCGAGGTCAAGCGCCAGATCGGCGTGGTGCCCGAAGGCATGGCGCTGTTCGGACGCCTTACCGGCGCCGAGTTCCTCAGTTTTGCCGGACGCATGTACGGCCTCGACCGCACCACCGCGGCCCAGCGCGCCGCGGAGTTGCTCGACTTCATGCAACTGGCCGACCAGCCGAAAAAACTCGTCACCGATTATTCCCACGGCATGCAAAAGAAGCTGGCGCTCGCCGCCGCCGTGATTCATGGGCCCAAGGTGCTGTTTCTCGATGAGCCCTTCGAAGGCGTGGACGCTATCGCCGCCGGCACGCTGAAATCCATGCTGCAAGGCATGATCGCCCGCGGAGCCACAATTTTCCTGACTTCGCACGTGCTCGAAATCGTGGAGCGCCTGTGCAGCCACGTCGCCATCATTCATCAGGGACGGCTGGTGGCTCAGGGCTCGCTCGAAGAATTGCGCGCGGGAGTCGAAGCCCAGACCCCAGCCGGATCAGACGATGACGGAGTTTCCGGCGAGAAGTTGACGCTGGAACAGCTCTTCCTGCGCATCGTCGGCGGCGAGCGCCGCACCGAGCAGGAGCTTTCGTGGCTGGGATAAGAGTCAGAGAACTGTCAGCATGAGCTCCACCCTCCATCGCCGCGGCCAGCTCAGCGCCATCGCCGAACTCCGCTGGCGCATGTTCGTCAACGGACTGCGCAGCAAGCGCGGCAAAATGGAACTGGTCTCGCGCATCATTGTGACCGCTGCCTTCGCGCTCGGCGGACTAGGCGGCTTCGCGACCGCCGCCGGACTTTCCTGGTTCTTGGTTTCGCAAGACAAGGCTGAGTTGCTCCCGCTGCTTTTGTGGCCGATCTTTTTCTTCTGGCAAGTTTTTCCCGTGATGGCAACCGCTTTCACGAACAATCCCGATTCCGGCGAGTTGCTGCGTTTCCCTCTCTCTTACCGTTCGTATTTTCTGATCCGTCTGGCCTACGGCTTTTTCGACCCAGCCAGCGCGCTCGGCTGTGTGGGCCTGCTTGGAATCCTGCTAGGCACCAGCTTCGCGCGCCCGTCCTTGTTTCCCTGGACGCTGCTGGTCCTGCTGACCTTCGCACTCTTCAACCTCGTCCTGATGCAGACGGTTTTCGCCTGGCTCGAACGCTGGCTGGCGCAGCGCCGCACGCGCGAAATCATGGGCGTTCTGTTCATCCTGGGGATGCTCAGCTTTCAGTTGATCGGACCGATGATGGAGCGGGTCGGGAAGAAGCCGCATCCCGAATTCAGCCGAGCGACTCAGATCGTCACGCAGGTGCAGGCGGTGTTGCCCGCTCGCCTCGCCGCCGACGCCATCGCCCAGATTTGCCACGCACACAGCCTCGCCGGCTTCACTTCCCTGCTTTTCCTGGGGACGCTCACCTTGGCCGTTACATCTCTGCTCCACCTCCGCTTGCGCGCCCAGTTTCGTGGCGAAAATCTCAGCGAAGCCGCAGCGCGCCCCGTCGTGGCACAAGTCCAGGGCCTGCAAGTGGGATGGAATCTGCCCGGATTTTCCCAGTCCGTCGCCGCGGTGTTCGAAAAAGAAATCCGCTATCTCGCGCGCAGCGGCCCCATGCTGCTCACCCTGGTCATGCCAATCTTCATGCTGGTGATCTTTCGTCTGGGACCACTGAATCCCATGCGTCCGACGAACGCGCTCAGTCGCACACCCGACATGGCATTTCCCGGCGCCGCCGCCTACGCGCTTCTGGTCCTCACCAACCTGGTCTTCAACAGTTTCGGCGGAGATTCCGCCGGCGTTCAGTTCTTCTACGCATCGCCGGTAAGCTTCCGTCAGATCATGCTGGGGAAAAACCTGACGCACGCCAGCATCCTCCTCGCCAACACGGCACTGGCGTGGATCGCCGTCTCCTACCTCTACGGCACGCCACGCCTGTCGGTTTCAGTGGCAACCGTGGCCGGACTTCTTTTCGCCGCACCCTTGAATTTCACTGCGGGCAACCTGCTCTCTATCTATTCGCCCCGGAAGCGCGACTTCTCCACCTTCGGCCGCCAGAACGTTTCGCAGACCACTGTCCTGGCGAGCTTGGGCGTGCAGATCGTGATCATCGGCCTGGGAGCGGCCGCCTTCGCCATCGCGCACCTCTACAACAATCTGTGGATCGCCACCCTGCTGTTTCTTGTACTCGCAGCCATCTCAATCCCGATCTACCTGATTGTTCTCGGCCGTATCGACGGCATCGCGATCCGGCGCAGAGAGACCTTGCTGGCAGAGTTGTGCCGCGCGTAAGCCAGCGCGAGAACGAATCACATTTGTACGGTGTAACCTCTTCGCGCCGTAACCTGTGCGCACCACCGTGGAAGAGCGGCCCTTCAAGGGCCGCGTGAGAGGTTCGACTTCAGAACGGGCTTCAGCCCCTGTGGTCGTCGCGGTAGATTACGTTGCGCCCTCAGATGTGCACGCAAACCCGCGTGCTCGTTTCTATCATCCTCTTTCCGGCTTCGCCAGAAACCGATACCCCACGCCGCGCACCGTGAGCAAGTGCCGCGGATTTCCCGGATCATCCTCGATATACCGCCGCAACCGCACCACAAAATTGTCGATGGCACGTGTGTCGGTATCTTCCTTCAGTCCCCACACTTCGTCCAGAATCTGCTTGCGGGAAACAATCTTGCCGTCGTTGCGCACCAGGTGCCGCAGCAGTTCCGACTCCATCAGCGTCAAATGAATCGTGCTCTCGCCCGACCGCAGTTCCAGCACACCGAAATCGATCGTCTTCCCGCCAAATGAAAACGTCCCGAAATCTCCAACGCCGCCGCCGTCCACCCGCGTCTCATTCGCCTCGGGTGATGCCGCGCCGCGGATCCACTGGCTGCGCCGCAGCAGCCCTTGCAATCGCGCCAGCAAAATCGAGAGGTCAAATGGCTTCGCCAAATAATCGTCCGCCCCGGACGCAAATCCCTTCAGCACGTCTTCCGGACGCCCCCGGGCCGTCAGCATCAGCACCGGCACATAATTCCGCGCCGCTCGCAGTTCCGACACCACGCTGAATCCGTCTTTGCCCGGGAGCATGATGTCGAGCACTACCACATCAAAATTCTCTTTCTTCCCCAGCAGTCGATCCGTAGCCGCCTCTCCATCCCCCACCACCTCAGCCGCATACCCTTCGGCTTCCAGGTTAAAACGCAAGCCCTGCGCCAGATGCGCTTCGTCTTCCACCACCAGAACCCGGCTCATGCCGCCCACCTCGGCAGTTCGATCACGATCGTCGTTCCCTGCCCTTCTCCAGCGCTCTCGGCAAACACCTTGCCGCCATGTTTCTGCGCGATCGCCTTCACAATGAACAGGCCTAGCCCGGTTCCTTTCACATGTGCCAGCGAACGGTGCGTCACCCGATAAAAGCGTTTGAAGATGCGCTTCATGTCATCGGCTGGAATCCCCACACCCTGATCCTGCACCCGCAGCACAATGCGCTTCTCGTCGGGCGTTTCCAGCCGCACCCGCACATCAACCGTCTCCCCGGAATACTTGACGGCATTGTCGAGCACGTTGGAAACCGCGGTCCGCAAATCTTCCGCGCTGCCCCGCACCCGCAGCCCATTCCCGTTGCTCGATGCCTCCTCATAGCGGATCGCCTCCGGTTGCAGGTGATGCCGCGCCCGCGTGGCATCCATGCAGTCGCGCACCAGTTGGCCGAAGTCGACCTCCGCCTTATCCCTGCCTGCCTTCTTGTCGCCGGCCCGCCCGGCGCGGAGCACCTGCTCCACCGTCTCGGTCAGCCGATCGGTATCGCTCAGCATCAGCCGGTAGAAATCCTGCTTCTGCGCCTCCGGCAGTTCGCGGCGCTGCAAGGTTTCCAGATGCAGCCGGATCGACGCCACCGGCGTTTTCAATTCATGCGTAACCGCGTTGATAAAGCTGTCGTGCTGCTCGCTGCGCCGCAGTTCGCGCAACAGAAAAATCGTATTCACCACCATGCCCGCAATGATCAGCGCGAAAAAAATGATGCCAAACAGCAGCAGCACGCCCTGGCGCCAGTTGAGGATGATCCAGCCGACGTTCAAGGCAACAGCCAGCGCGACCAGGATAACTCCCAGGATGAGGAAGAAAGCGATGGTTCCGCGGCGGCTCGAGATTCGCATGGAAGCTCAGCCCGATTCTACCGCGTCCGCGGCCGTGGTTTATCAAACCACAACGCAGGAGTATCTATGGCGCCAGCAGAACGGAAGCTCGCCGCAAAAACGATCAGAAGGTGAAACGACCACCAACGGTCGGCGCACAGTTGTTGTTGTAGTTATAGGGGACGCCGGGGCCATGAGGAATCGCGATGGCCAGACCGCCGCTCACCCAGGAATACGCAATTCCCGCAAAACCGTCGAAACGCTTGGTGAAATGATGATCGACGTAGAGCGATCCCTCATTGAGGGTGCCCGCGCAGGAAGCGCGGAAACTGGCGGGCGTACAGGTCGGCGGACGACGGAAGTCGTTCTGCCGCTGTTGATACCAGGCGAAAGTGAAGTCGGTTTTGCTGCGGTAGGTGTACTTCGCGCCCGTCCACCAGATGTTCACTAACTTTTCAGAATCAAGATTGTTGTCTTCGACCCCGCTCATGAAATAACCGCCCTGGTCCGAGGCGCCCACGCCCAACGGGTTCGACGGGTTGTTCTGCCAGATATGTTCATAGCCGGCAAACACCTTGAACCGTTCCCCCGCATACTTGGCAGCGATCATAACGGCGCGGTTGTCGGTCACGATGCCGTATACGGTATCGTTTGGGTCGATCAGATTGGTTCCGGTGATTTGATTCGTATTGATGCTGTCCGTGGTTGACTGATAGGGCGCCGCCAGACTCTGCGGCCCCAGCAAGGGGTTCAATACGCTGATCGCCTGGTTGTACTGTTGGAAGACGATGTCGGCGGAGAACTTGCCCTGATCTCGGCCGATGTTTCCGCCGATGTCGAATCCATAGGCGTTGTTTTTTGCCTGTTCCGGCGTACACGTGGCGGCAGTCCAGCCTGCGGCGGCCGAGTAGCAGCCGGCAGAACCATCGGCGAATTTATACATCGCTCCGAAATGGACCGGGCCATACGCGATGCGATACTTCAGGGCGTCGTCCCAACGGGTGTCCTCGGTGTCGCCGCCGCCGGCCATCGTGCCGTTATACCCGATGTACGAAAAGGCATAGGCCCCCCCCGCCGGATCGTAAAGGAGCATCGTATCGGTGCCGAGAGCGCGCTGACGACCGAAGGTCAGCGTGCCGAAATGCGCAGATGCTACACCGCCATAGATTTCGTCATTGAAGGGCTGGCCCGCGCGCGCGCCGTCGATGGCGTACGAATAGCTGCTCCTGGGAAGGCCGTTGTTGATGATGTCAGTCTTTGATGCGTTGGCCAGCAGGCCCGACTGCGGATTGATGCCCGTGGAAGCGTTGAACACAACCGACCATCCGGGCATAAATTCTTCCTTGCCCTTGATGCCCAGACCCGTCTGCGACAGGTTGTTCGGTGCAACCAGGAATCGATGCTGAAAGCCGTTTCGGTTCACCAGCGATGCGCCTTCATAGTTATAGCCGTTTTCCGGCAAGCCGTGGCTGACCCAGCCAACGCCAACGTCATACGCACCGTACACCGTGATGCCGTGCCAGGTCAGCGTGCAATCGGTTGCGGCGAACTCGTGGCCGCTCGCGCAGGGGTCTGGGGCTTTGTCTTTGTCCTTGTCCTTGTCCTTCTCCTGCGCCGATGAGAACGTTGACGACAAACCGACAACGAGCAGGGCGAGAAACGGAGCAACAGCGCGCATGCAGACCTCCCAAACCCCAGGAATTGAGACAAAGAAATAAAAGAAGTAGAAGTGTATACTACATACAGATTCGCTGTCTAAATCACTACTACTAAAGGCGTATAATGGTGCAGGTTGACCGCACTTCTGCGCTACCGGTAGGATTTCGTTCCGATGCCGAGCACCGGCAAATCGAGAGCAAGCGCTGGTGACCTGCTCCAGCTGCGCGACGCCGCCTTACAGCTGGGCGTCAGCTTCCCCACCATCAAGCAGTGGATTTACAAAAAGAAACTGCGCAGCATCCAGACGGCCGGCGGTCATCACCGGATCCCGCAGCGCGAAGTGGACAAGCTACTGTTTCGAACTCGCGGCAAAACGGAAAAAGAAAGGGAGCAAGTCATACGCCGTGTCAGTGGACGCAATCAGCTGGTAGGACGCATCGAGTCGGTCCGCATCAGCGGTCTGATGGCCGAAGTAAAGATCTCCATCGGCGGCCAGCAAATCACCTCGATCATCACAGCCAGCTCCGCCCGCGAAATGCAACTGAAGAAGGGACAGACCGCCGCCGCCCTGATCAAAGCCACTGAAGTCATGATCATCCGAGTGTGATCATCCGCGTGTGACCATCCGAATATGATCATCCGAATATGATCATCCGAATATGAAATCGGGATTCGTATCAGGGTATGCCTTCAGGCATACCGCCAACTCGACCCTATGAATCGCGCCTTCAGGCGCTGTAGCTCAATAAAAAGCCCCAGCCAAAAGGCCAGGGCTAATTAACGGAAACTGAAAGCCGCTCAGTCCCCAGCCACCGAAACTTCCGGCATCGCCGCGGTAATCAGCCGCCCGTTCGGAGTCGGCACCAACCCGCGCTCCACTTCCGCCAGCTTCACGCGCTTAATATCCCAGGCCAAGCCCAAGGTTTTCAGCGCCCAGATGCCGTACCAATTCATATCGACTTCGTACCACTTGAATCCATGTTGCGCCGCCGTCGGATGCGCATGATGATTATTGTGCCAGCCCTCGCCGAACGTCAGCACGGCCACCCACCAGCTATTGGTCGAAAGATCGCGCGTCGCAAAGCGCCGCGTGCCCCAGGAGTGCGTTGCCGAATTCACCAGCCAGGTAGCGTGCAATCCAACCACCGTGCGCATGAAGATGCCCCACATCAGAAACGGCAATCCTCCAATGGCCAGCAGAATTCCGCCCAGCACAATCATGGGAACGTAATGATATTTGGTGATCCAGACGTGAAATTTATCTTTGGCGAGATCTGGGACGTAGCGCGCCAGCGTGGTCGTGTCGTGGTGCATCGACTTGCCCATGAGAATCCATCCCATGTGCGACCACCACTTGCCGTCGATGGGCGAATGCGGATCGCCGTCGAGATCCGAAAATTGATGATGAATGCGGTGCGTCGCCACCCAGAAAATCGGTCCGCCTTCCAGAGCCAGCGTGGCACACACGGTCAGGAAATATTCCACCCACTTCGGAGTCTTATATCCGCGGTGCGTCAGCAGGCGGTGATAGCTCATCCCGATGCCCAGGCTGCCCGAAACCCACCACAGAAACATCGCGACAAACAATGCCTTCCAGGTGAAAAAGAAAAGCGCGACCACAGCGCCCACATGAAACGCCGCCATGAACCCAGCCGTTACCCAGTTCACTTCATCTTTTGCCGCTTGTGGTTTTTCCAGATCTTGCAGTTCCATATCCAAGGAAGGTCCCCGTTTCGTGGTCGTTGTGAGTTCGATCAACCTCACATCTAACCTACCAAGGGACGAATCGGTTGACTGTAATACTTGTGTAATAACGACTTTTTGGGGATTACGACGGTAACAAGTTGGTACTCTCCGAGCTCGGTTTTCGAATCCGGCGCGTGCATTCTTCTGAGTAAATTCTTACGCGGCCTTCCCCTTCACCTGCACTCCCGCCCATTTTTCCAGCAGCATCAGCGTCGCGGCATAGTCGAGATCCCGATTCCCCTCTTCCGACGCCATCTCGTAAATTTCTTCCACGGTTTCCAGCGCCGGCAGTTTCACCCGCGCTTCCTTCGCCGCCTCCAGCGTCAGCCGGATATCCTTATGCATCAGCCGCAGCGGAAAGTTTGGCGTGAAGTCACGCTGCATAACAAATGGACCTTTGTAGTCCACCACCCCCGACCGCACCATAGTGGCATCAATCAGCGACAGCAGTTGTTGCGGATCCACGCCGAGCTTGGTCGCCAAGGTCAGCGCTTCGGCAAATCCTTCGAAGATCAGCGCAATCTGCAAATTCATGGCCAGCTTCGCGGCTTGTCCCTTGCCGGTTTCGCCCATGCGGAAAATCTTCTTCCCCATCGCTGCGAACAGCGGTTTGAGCCGCTCCACCGGAGCTTCACTCCCTCCGACAATGAACACCAGCGTCCCGTCTCGTGCCCCAATCTTCGACCCCGTCATCGGGGCATCCACCCAAGTCACACCCTTGGTGGCGACGCGCTCCGCGAATTTCACTGTCGCCGACGGAGAAATCGTGCTCGAGTCCGCGACGATCATGCCCTCCGTGAGCGACCCCTCCACGCCGTCCGCGCCAAACATCACGCCCTCGACCGCGTCCGTGTCGGAAATGCACAACCACACCACTTCCGCACCCTGCGCCGCCGCCCCTGGAGTCGGAGCCACACCTGCCCCTTCCACCAGCTTGCCCGGCGTGCGGTTCCACACCGTCACTTCGTGGCCTGCCTTGACCAGGTTCGTGGCCATCGCCTCACCCATGATTCCCAACCCCAGAAATGCAACTCGCATGAAGACTTCTCCTTCGTCTCGAAGAAAAACGTAAAACGAACGCGTTCGGATTAGATATGACCAGCGCGATCAAGGTCAAGCAAGGACGCGCGCAGGTAGTGGCGCAAGGTCAGCGAACTTAATCCGATACATTACCGCCGTCACCGGCACAGAAACTAAAAAACAGCCCGCAAGCCCGGCCCTTCATCTAAGATTAGAGCTTAGTAAATTAAAGCTCCGTGAATATTTTCGCCGCATCGCTCTTGTTACTCTGCTTTTTGCGGCGATCGGGACTAGTATGAGGGGCTGAGGCTGCTTCCGGTCCAACCCCCCGGGCTCTGTAGCAGGATGATCAAGCAAACGCTTCGCAATCCGGCCCTCCGTAAACGCGCCAGCCAGTTCTCACGCCTGGTGCGTCACTCTGCGGTAACCCCGCGCTGCGGTGAGACTCACAGACCACGGCTTGCCACCAACGGAGAACTCGGCGTCACCTTCATTGGCCACTCCAGCTTTTTTGTGCAAATTGGCGGGCAGAGCGTGGTCATCGATCCCAACTTCGCGCGCTGGCTCTTCGTGCTGAAGCGCCTGCGCCGTCCCGGCCTGCGCATTGCCGATCTTCCGGCCATCGATCTGGTGCTGGTTTCGCACGCCCACTTCGATCATCTGCATCGCCCGTCGCTGCGCGCGCTCGTGCAAAACAACCTGCGCACGCGTGGCGTCGCGCCGTCCATCATCATTCCCACTCATGTTTCCGATCTGGTCTCGGACCTTGGCTTCTCCGAGATCATCGAACTGGATTGGTGGAAGACTTCGCGCCGCGGCACCTTGTCGATCACGCACGTGCCTTCGCGCCATTGGGGCGCGCGCATTCTCAAAGATTCGCACCGCGGTTACGGTGGATTCGTGCTGAAGGCCGGCAAGCACTCCGTCTATCACGCCGGCGATACCGCTTACTTCGCCGGCTTCAGCGAGATCGGACGGCGCCTCTCCCCCGAACTCGCTCTGCTTCCCATCGGCGCCTACAATCCGCCGCAGTTCCGCAACGTCCATGCCAGCCCGGCCGACGCCATGCGCGCCTTCCTCGACCTGAAATCCCGCTGGATGGTCCCCATGCACTACGGCACCTTCCGCCTCTCGCACGAACCCGTGGACGAGCCCTTGCAACTGCTCGACCTGGAGGCCCAGGCCGCCGGCGTCAAAGACCGCGTCATGGTGATGGAAGAAGGCGTGACCAGATTCTTCTAGTCGTCGTTCTTCTATTCGCCGAACCGTAGCGCCGGCGTCCCGCCGGCTGTCGAGAGGGCGTCTCGCCCTCGATCTTCTCACCGTGGCAAATGCCAAGCCATTTTCTACCGAGCTGTTGCATGCATGATTCGTACGGTTTAGGCCATCACTCGATCCGCTTAATCGAAATGTCCTTCCCCTCCGCGTGCAGGGTCATCGCCGTCACCTTTCCCTGACTATCCGATTCGAAAGTCATCACATCCTCCGACGCAGTCGAGAAGAAATCCGTCTCGCTCTCCGGCAGCAGATCCTGCTTCGGCTCGTCATTTTCCTGCACCGAAAGATGATCGCCCTCGCGTCTGACAGTCAGAATCAGGTCCGGCGGCAGCCCGTAGCGGCCGACATACCGGTCCAGAATCTTCCCGTCCACCGCAACTTGCTTGTGCTGTTTCAACGGCGGACGCGGCGGCAGCTTGTCATACGGCACGTAACCTTCCCATTCGATCGGCGTGAACGTATCTTTCAGCAGCGTCTCCAGCACATCTTTAAAAATGCCCTCGCCGTTGCCGCTGTTGGTCAGGATGACCAGGCCGGATTTCTCCTTGTCAAACGCCACCGCATAGTTTCTCCAGCCATCGTCATGCCCTTCTTTGAAAAACACCTCACCGTAAGGCGTCCAGTAAAGCCCCCACGCCAACCCGTAGCTCAAGCGGATGCTCTTGTTCTCATCGGTGGTCTCGTCGCTGAGCGTCGGAAACTGGTGTTTCGAAAGAATCTGAATCTGCGGGCTGACAATCTGCGCGCGCGTCTTGCTCTTCAGCAATCTGCCTTCCATCACCGCCTGCAAAAACCGCGCCTGATCGCTGATCGTCGTCTGCATCGAGCCCGCGGCATCCGCGTTCTTCCATCGATGCGCGCCCACCGACCTCCCATATTCGTCATAGCCATTGGCAAAGTCGCTTTCGAAGCGCTCTTGCCAGACCATGCTGGTTCGCGTCATTCCCAGCGGCTGAAACACGCGCTCCTGCATCAGTACGTCGAGCGGTTTCTTCGCGATCGTTTCCACCACGAGTTGCAGCAGATCGATGCCTTCGCCCGAATACGCGTACCGCGATCCCGGCTCAAAATGAATCTTCAGCTTGCGGTCGTCCTCCATCCACCGCCAATTCGCAAAGCCGCTCGTATGACTCAGCAGCATGCGCGCCGTAATGCGCTTGTAGCGCGGGTCACCCGCCAGGTCAGCGTATTTCGGATATTCCGGCAGAGGCTTCGGCAAATATTGATAGACCGGCTTATCCAGATCGAGTACTCCATCGTCGACCAGCTCCATTGCCAGGTACGCGAACGCCACCTTGGAAATCGAAGCCGCCGACATCACCGAATCCACCGTCAGCGGCAGATTCTTCTCTTTATCGCGAAATCCATAGGCCTTCAGGTACGCGACCTTCCCGTGATTGAGGATCGCAATTCCCGCGCCGGTTACTTCACCCGCTTTCATGAGGCGCGTCATCGTCGCATCGATTTCCGCCGCTGAGATTGTGCTGCCATCCAGTCGAGTAACCGTCGATTGCTGTCCAACTGCGAGACTCGCACTCGCCAATGCGAGCCACAAAAATATCCGCCTCATAATTTCTCCTGCCGCTACCCTGGACATACGGTTCGCCTGTTCAGGACGTTCCCAGAGTTCGCGTCGTCATACTCCTTTAACACTCCTTACCCCTTTTTGTTGTAAACTGCCCTCCTGAAATTTCCCGCCCAGGAGGTTCTTTATGTCCGTAAAACCCATTCCCGACGGCTATCACACTCTCACACCATTTCTCACCGTGCGCGACGCGGTCCGCGCCATCGAATTCTACAAGCAGGCATTCGGCGCCGTGGAACGAGGCGCCGCGAAAGGCCCGGACGGCAAAGTCATGCATGCTGAATTAAAAATCGGCGACTCCGTCATCATGCTGAGCGACGAGTGGCCTGAATTCGGCTCTCTGTCTCCGCTAAGCACCGGTGGCGCTGGCATGGGCCTGCACATCTATGTCGACGGCGTCGACGCCGCCTTCGATCGCGCTGTGAAAGCCGGCGCGAAGGTCGACATGCCGGTCATGGACCAGTTCTGGGGTGACCGCTACGGCAAGCTCACCGATCCCTTCGGCCACAAATGGTCCATCGCCACTCATACCAAAGACATGTCGATGGATGAAATGAAACACGGCATGGACGAAGCCATGGAGAAGTCGCAGAAAATGCAGAAAACCGCCTAAGCAACACCCGCGCCAAAAATGCTCATGGGCCTTTTGGCCAACCAAAGGCAATGAAATCCGGGTGCCCCATTTCTCGCGCGTTCTTTCCGCGAGAAGTGGGGATTTCGACAGAGCGAGCGCAGCGAGTCGAATGGGTCGAAGCCCGGCGGCCATGAGCAGAGGCTATTGCGCAGAGCCTAGTAAGCCAGCAGAATTCTCAAATCCCGCAGATTGTTCCCCGTGGGCCCGATTTCGATCGCATCTCCCAGCGCGGTAAACAACGGATAGGCATCAAATTTCTCAAGCGCCGCGCGGGCATCGAACCCGCGATCGCGTGCTCGCTCCAGAGTCGAGCCATCGGCAACCGCTCCCGCCGCGAGACTGTTCCCGTCCACTCCGTCAGTCCCCGAGCTGAGCACCGTGATGTCCTCACCCTCGATCTTCTCCGCGCACGCCAGCGCGAACTGCTGATTGCGCCCACCAACTCCGCCGTTCGTGACCTTCACCGTAACTTCCCCGCCGGAAATCAGACACACTGGCGAAAATTGTTTTCTTAACTCGCGCACTTTCTGCAGCAAATAATCCGCAGCGCGCTCGTAATCCCAGTCGTCACAAGAATTGTCCACATGCACGAGGAAGCCCGCGCGTTCCGCTGCCACACTCGCCTCTTCGATCGCGCTCCGGTTCGAGAGCACCGGCCACCAGCGCGCCCGCTGAAATGCCAGGTCGTCCGATTTCGGAGTCTCCTCCAGAGCATGGCGCTCAAACAGTTCCCGCGTCGCTTGCGGAAACTGTTTCAGCAGCCCATATTTCTCTGCGATGCGATGACAATCCTCGACGGTAGTTGAATCGGGCATCGTCGGCCCGGAGGCCAGCGCGTCGGGCATGTTGTCGGGCACATCCGACACCAGCAACGAAACCTGCTGCGCCGGAAACGCAGCCAGCGCCAGCCGTCCTCCCTTGACCGCCGAAAGATGTTTGCGCACCGCATTGATCTCGACGATGGGCGCGCCCGAATGCACCAGCGCTCGATAGGTTGCGATGAGATCGTCGAGCGAGATGTCCTCGTCGATAGGCTTCTCCAAGATCGATGACCCTCCACCGCTCAGCAGGAAAATTATCAGCGCCGAAGCCGGCTGCGCTTCCAGCATCCGCAGCATCGCACTCGCCGCCTGAATCGATTCCGCATTCGGCGTCGGATGCCCACCGCGAAAATACCGGAACCCATGCACCTGCGCCGCCGGCTCGACCGAACTGGCCACGATCCCTTCCAGCGACGCTCCGACCTGAGCGGAAAGCGCCTCGACCATCGAGTGTCCGGCCTTGCCCAGCGACACGACCAACACGCGCGAATACGAGTGCAGATCGTAAAGATCCTCGCACACCCGCAACAGTCCGCGTTCACAATGCACGTGCCGCGCAAAGCCCTTAGCGATCGATGCCTCAGCCAGAGCGCGCAGAAAGATTTCTCGCGCCTTATTGCGCATGCTGCGGACCTTGGATTCGCGATCGCTGTCGGACATAGGGAGAATTATAAGAACCGCCTCAGCAAGCTTTTCTCTTCGATCTCAGCGAGTCCTCTGCGATCTCTGCGGTAAAAGCTTTTGACCGCAGAGTACGTAGAGAGGCGCAAAGATCGCTGAGAAGACCAGGAATGAACGGTATTCACGAAGTCACCTGCTCCTTAACCCACGCTTCAATCGCCTCCCGCAACTCGCGCAACCGGCCTTCGAAAAAGTGATCTGCTCCCTCGATCACGACCAATTTCTTTGGTTCCGGCAGAGATGCGAACAGCGCTTCCACCTTGGCTCGCGGACCGAACTGATCGCGCGCTCCACTCACAAACAACTTGGGCTTGCCACAATCCTTTAGGAAATCGAGAGCATACACTCGCGGTTCTTCCGTGGCCTCGGCGACCGGAACGACCGGCGTTCCGACTCCGATCGCGGCGCGGACCCGAGCATCGGAACAAGCGGCGCGTAATCCGACGGCCGCGCCGAACGAGAATCCGGCAAACAGCAGCGGCAGATGATATTCCGCGTCAAGCCAGTCAAGAGCAGCGCGAACGTCGTCCACTTCCCCGTTACCCTGGTCGTGTTCGCCCTGGCTCAACCCCGCGCCGCGAAAGTTGAAGCGCAACACGGGAAAACCAAAACTGTTCAGCGCCTTCATGGTGTGGAAGACGACCTTGTTGTGCAGCGTCCCGCCAAACAGCGGATGCGGATGACAAACCACCGCAGCGTGCGTTGCGTTGTCGGCGCCAGCGTTAAGCAGCGCCTCCAGCCGTCCCGCAGGACCGTCGAGAAACAGCGACCGGATGGATGAGCCTGAAGAAATCACGTTCCCAGATTACACAAAGCCGCGCAGAGGAAGAAGCGTCAGAGGAAATGAGGTCCGAAGTCCGACGTCCGAGGTCTGCCTTTTCCTCTGCTATTCTCTCCTCCATGGATGCTGTAACTCTTACCCGGCAACTCGTGGACATCGAGTCCATCACCGGCAATGAAGCTGCCGTGGGAAACTATCTCTACGGAGAACTCTGCCGTCTCGGCTATCAGACGAAAAAGATGCCGGTCGAGAACGACCGCTTCAACGTATACGCAACCACGGAAGAGAATCCGCACCCCGCGATGGTGTTTTCCACTCACCTGGATACGGTTCCTCCCTTCATCCCTTCGTCGGAGGACGCCGGACGCATTTACGGGCGCGGATCCTGCGACGCCAAGGGCATCATCGCCGCACAAATCGCCGCCGCCGACCGACTGCGCCAGCAGAACATTCATGTTGGGCTGCTGTTCGTGGCCGGCGAAGAGCGCGACAGCCTGGGCGCGCAAGTTGCCAATGAATATGCGGCCAGCGGACAAGCATCCGGATGCCGATTTCTGGTCAACGGCGAGCCCACGGAGAATCACATGGCCCTCGCCTCGAAAGGAACTCTGCGCGTCGAAGTCACCGCGACCGGGCGCATGGCGCACTCGGCGTATCCGGAACTGGGCGAGTCCGCGATCGACAAGCTGATTCCCGCGCTCACGCGCTTGCGCGCGATGCCCCTGCCTACCGATCCAGAAATAGGCCCGTGCACGCTGAACATCGGATTGATCGAGGGAGGACGAGCGCCCAACGTGATTCCTGACTATGCGCACGCCGATCTCCTCTACCGGCTCATTGGTCCGTCCGATGATTTGCGACGACAGATCGTTGCGACCGCCGGCGATCAGGTGCAGGTAACGTTTCCCCTGGAACTTCCCTTTCTTCGGCTGCGCACAGTCGCAGGATTGCCGACCATGATCGCTGCGTTTACCACCGACATCCCTAAGCTGACCCAGTGGGGCGAACCGCTGCTGCTCGGTCCGGGATCCATTCATGTGGCTCACACCGACGGCGAGTACATCGAGAAGCAGCAACTGGCCGAGGCAATCGATTTGTACTGCAAGATTGCGAAGCAGCTTCTGGGCTGAACAGTTTGCTGAAAAAATCGGATTTGTCGGTGCTACCGTGGAAGAGCGGCCCTTTAGGGCCGCGTAAGCCGTTGAAAATTAATCTGGGCTTCAGCTCTCGTCGTCGTTTTTCTCCGACCAACTGAGTTTTTCAGCATACTGTGAAGTCCCGTTACTGCGGGCTCCAGGTCATCTCGATGCGCACCGGAATTTCGTTTTTCACCGGCATGGTCAGCAGCGACGGCGGGTCAATCTTGAAGTCTGTGAGCGTAGCGGGAATGGTTCCCGAGATCCGCGTTTCGTTTCCCTGCTTCACCAGTTCGAAAGCAACCTGCGCGTAGTGCGCCGTCTGGCCGGCAAACTGCACTTCCAGATCGGCCTTGACGGTCGTCGATGTAGACGCCGCCTCCGGCAACCGCGTGCGGACCGTGACCATAGGAAATTCGGCCCCCCGCGTGACCTGGATCATGTGCAGGTCGCGGTTGCTGTCGCCGGAATCGAACGTCTTGACCGGGACGGCAATCAGGAAGTCGCACTGACCTTCATGGCAAACGCCCTTGCCGCGCGCGGCGTGGCTCACGCCATCGGTCTGATGCAGCGGGTGAGAAACGTGGTAGGTCAAAGTGCTCTGCTTCAGCACCCAGAGATGGTCCGCCGCGAACGCATGAGACAGGGCGAGCAGCAAAAACAGCGCAAGGATTTTCGTGTTCATAAGATCAGCTCAGAATTTCAGCGACACCGTCAGCAGCGCGGCGCCAAAAGCCCCGGCTGTGACGATAGCTACCGCCCCATGAGCCGCGGCGATGCCGTGAACTTTTTCTCCGTTATTCTTCTGCTGGAAAGCCATCGCCCCCAGGATCGGAGTCAGAATCATTCCCGGCCCATGCACCCAGGCCAGAATCTTGTGCACGCGAATAGGCCCACGCGTCTCGGTGCCCGCGATCCGAGGTGCACGGATCGCGTACCAGGCGGTAATCCCGTACAGATCGCCGGTCAGCGCGCCGAGCGCGACGTGCAAGTCGCGAGTCGCCGTGCCTTCACTTTTGCCGCCAGCGCCGGGCCCGAGAATCACGGTCGCCACTAAAGGGATCGTTGTGATGAGTCCCATGCGCTGGTGAATCTTGAGCATGTGCGTGCGCTTGTCGAGCAGGGCCTGCTGCACGGCGTTGCTCTGCGTCTCGCTTTTCGAAAATCCCAGATCTTCCAGCGAAGGCTCGGACTTAGGCTCGGACTTAGGTTCACTCGTCTGCTCGGTCTTCGTACTGGACGGAGCATTCGGCAGATTCTCTGACGGCGCCGCCGCCGGAGGAGCAGGCTCCTGCGGAGCCGTCGCGAGCGTCAGAGTGAGGCTCAGGGTTTGCTGTCCTCCGGCCGCCAGCGTCACCCGGGCGACTCCGGCGCCGACTCCCTCCACCGTAGCGGACACTTCGTAATCTCCCGCGGTAAGGTTCGGCACCGCGTACAGGCCAGTAGAATCGCTCTGCGCCTCGGTCGACTGCTCCGTAGACAAATTTTTGACGGAGACCTTGGCGTTCGCTAGAACTTTCCCGGAAGAATCCGTGACCGTCCCAGATAACGTTGCCAGCGTTGCCTGCGCATCCTGCGCGTGAAGTGGATTCGCGGTGAGTACAAAAATCAGTACAACTCCGAGGACAAACTGCGCCGCTTTCGGATTCATTGGAAGGTTTTCCCCTGGCAAATCGAGACCGCAGAATAGTGTATGTTCCAAAGATGCGCTTGCCAAGGGAGGGGATGTCTTGCGATTCAAATTGTCGACGGACCCTATCTCCGCAACCAACGCAGAGACTAGTGACGGGACATTCCGTGTTCTCGGAAACGATTTAGACTGGAATCACTATGACCACCACCGCCCTCAACTCCCTCGCCCGCGCCTCCTCCGCCTACCTGCGCTCCGCCATGCACCAGCCCATTCAGTGGCACGAGTGGGGTACGGACGCCTTCGCGGCGGCGCAACGCGAGAACAAGCCCATGCTGCTCGACATTGGTGCGGTGTGGTGCCACTGGTGCCATGTCATGGATCGCGAATCGTATGACGATCCGGAGATTGCGGCGATAGTGAATCAGCATTTCATCGCCGTAAAGGTCGATCGCGACGAGCGTCCCGACATCGACAGCCGGTATCAGGCGGCAATACAGGCGGTCAGCGGGCAAGGCGGATGGCCGCTCACGGCGTTTCTCACGCCCGACGGCAAGCCGTTTTATGGCGGCACTTATTTCCCCCCGACCGATGGGTACGGGCGTCCCAGCTTTCGCCGCGTGCTACTCAGTATCGCCAGCGCCTATGCGGAGAAACATGGCGACGTAATTGAGCAGGCGAAGATGGTGGAGAGCGCGATTGCGCAGTCGGAATCCTTCGCGGGAAAAGATGGACGAGTTTCGGCCGCGGTGATCGCCGCGATTCAGACCTCAGCGTTCCGGATGTTTGATCCGCAGCATGGAGGGTTTGGGCAGGCGCCGAAGTTTCCGCATCCGTCGGCACTGGATCTGCTGATTGAGAGATATGCACGCACCAGTGACGACAATCTGCGAGACCTCATCGTCTCCACCCTCGAGCACATGGCCAACGGCGGCGTGTATGACCAACTGGCGGGCGGCTTTCACCGCTATTCGGTCGACGAGCGCTGGGTCGTCCCTCACTTCGAGAAGATGTGCTACGACAATTCCGAGCTGCTGAAGAATTACGTGCACGGCTATCAGGCCACGGGCGCGGAGTTTTTCGCGGACGTTGCCCGCGACATCATTCGCTGGATGGACGAGTGGCTGAGCGATCGCGAGCGCGGCGGGTTCTATGCCTCGCAGGACGCCGACATCAACATGGACGACGATGGCGACTACTTCACCTGGACGCTCGACGAAGCCCGCGCCGTGCTGACCGAGCAGGAGGCCGAGGTGGCGGCGCTCCACTATGACATCAACGAAGTCGGAGAGATGCATCACAATCCGGCGAAGAATGTGCTCTACGTGCGGGCCCCGGTGGCGGAGATTGCGCGGCGGATGAGCCTGCCCGCCGAACGCGTCCACGAACTCCTGGCATCGGCCAGGAAAAAGATGTACGCGGCGCGGCTGCAGCGGCCTACCCCTTATATCGACAAGACGGTGTATGTGGGGTGGAACAGCTTGTGCGTGTCGGCCTATCTGGAAGCCGCGAAGGTACTTCATCTCGAAGGCGCGCGGCGGTTCGCGCTGCGGTCGCTGGATCGGGTGCTGGCCGAGGCCTGGAAACAGCACGCCACCAGAAATGAAAGCGCGGGTGAGTCGCCCGCGGCTACACATGCCGGGGCACTACTGCACGTGGTCTCATACTCCGATCCCGCGGCTGCGCACCGCGAGGTTCCCGGGCTGCTCGATGACTATGCCTTCACCGCGCTGGCCTGCCTCGACGCTTATGAGGCCACGGCCGACCTCAGCTACTTCAGGTTCGCCCATGCCATCACCGACGCGATGATCGCCCGCTTCTACGACCCAACTTCCGGAGGATTCTTCGACAGCCAACCCGCCGCCGACGGCCAGAGCCTGGGCGTGCTGGCAACGCGGCGCAAGCCTCTGCAGGACTCGCCCACGCCGGCGGGAAATCCAATGGCAGCAATTGCGCTGGCGCGGATACATCACTACACCGGCAATGCCGATTACAAAGCCAAAGCAGAAGAGACGCTGGAAACTTTTGCCGGCGTAGCGGAACAGTTTGGGATCTTCGCCGCGTCCTACGGGATTGCGGTCGTGAATCTGTTGGAGAGTCCAGTGCACGTGGTCGTGATTGCCGAAGACGGAGACTTAGACGCGGCAGAAAGACTGCACGCCGAAGTAGTCCGGCCTTTTGCATTCAATAAAACCACGCTGCGCCTGGCCGCCAATCAGGCCGTGGCCGAGAACCTTCCCCCTGAGTTGGCGGCGACGATCCCCAACCTTCCAGCACTGGGCTCGGGAAAATCGTTCGTGGTGCTGTGTTCGGGATCTTCCTGCCAACCACCCATTACCGCTGCGGCAGAATTGCGGCGCACGCTAGAAGCGGCCGTCCAGCGGAGCTAAAGACGGAAGTTCAGAGCCCATGGGGCAGGGCTACGGCTTTGAACTGGCAGGCACAGTGGGCCCGCTGAAGCCGCCGGCGGCGGCGGCTGCGGAGGCGCGGGCGGCGGTATCGGCACTTCGACTTTCCTGCGCTACGGGGACCTCCGGCTGCACGCGCGACAGAGCACGATCTACCATGCCTTCGAACATGGGGATCAGCGAGTCGGACGGCAGCGGATGGTGTATGTCGGACAGGCTCTGCTCCCAGCGCTGCGGCTGTAGCAGCGACACGGACAGATCGCGAGCCGGACTCTTCACCGCGACATAGCCCAGCCACACCAGCAGGCTGCTGTTGTAGGCCGCCATGTTGACGATGTGCACCCACGGGCCGCCCAGATGATGTCCCACCAAGGAGGAGATTAACGCCAGTTCGATCACGGCGAACAAACCAAAGCCCAGGGCGATTCCGAAGCTATGCTGGCGACGGCTGATGCCTACGTAGTGCGAGAAGAAAAGCAGGAATAGCACCATCCCCACCTGGATGAACCGCACACATCGTTGCCCGGTCAGAATGGCCTGAAGTACGGGCGGCATGGTCGACGAATTTGTCGAAACCGAGACCACTCCGGCCACCAGCAGCATCACCAGGCCCGCCCACTTGAACAGCACCGTGCCCAGGTCGCGCAAGGTGTGGAACGCGCGGAAAACGTCCACGAAGACTTCATGAATCACGGCAAAACCGAAGGCGACGCTGAACGCATCGCAGCCCCAATAAAGGTAGAACAAGAAGTAAGAACTGTGCCACATCGCCGGAAACACCGCGGCAAAGGTCACGAGCTGAGTCAGGATGTAGGCAAAGAAGAACTTGAACTTGCGATGCAACCCACGCCGCAGCATGACCGCAGCGATTCCCATCTCCAGGAGGGGATGTGCAATCCAGAGCGCGTAATAGAGAATTCTAACTTTCTCGCTCATGTTGCTCGCATAACCAACAAGGCTAGCCTGGCATGCCGCGCGAAGGCCGTTCGCAAATCGCCAGGGATATTGCTCGCTTCGAAACCGTACTTCGGCCTGGTAACCTCTAACGTTAGCCTTTCCCAATCAGGCGTTCAATGGACTCAGGTAATCGTTGGTAACGTTACCGTTATGGGCAACCCAGAGGCAAGTTACCTTCGTGCTATCGTCGATTTTGGGAAGCTGGCAGCCAGAAGAATGGAGTTTTTCGGCTCAAAGCAAAGGGTTTGTATCGGTTTCCGGCCCGTGAAGAATTCGGAAACATACCCGCAGAACTCCACCTGTAAGAGCGCCAGGTGAGCGAGCGCCAACCAATTAGGCATCGGGCGTGGAGTGGATGTAGGCGCGCATCATGCGCACCTCATCATCCTTTTCGTCCAGATCGTGCAGCAGGATGTCGCGCAGCGACACTATTCCGATCAGTTGTCCCTCGTGGCATACGGGCAGGTGGCGGAAACCGTGGCGCCTCATCAGGGCCATGCAGTTTTCCAGGTCTTCGTTCATGCTGATGGTGAGCGGATCGTCGGTCATGACCTCGGCCAGGCAGGTGCTACGCGGATCGCGGCCTTCCGCCACCACGCGCTTCATGAGGTCCCGTTCGGAAAAGATCCCAACCAGTTTGCCGTTGTGAGTAACGGGGACGGCACCGATGTTGTGCTCGACCATGACTTGCACGGTTTCGAGCACGGTGTGCCCCAGGTCCGCCTGATACGTGTCCTGATCTTTAATCAGGTCGCAGATACGCATTTGACACCTCCCGGCGTACAGCGTTCCGAGCTGTCCAAAAGCATCTATCGGGGCGCGAGTATATGCCGAAAAGGAGAAGGAAGGAAAGCAAAAAAGGTCGGGCAAAGAAGAAATCTCGCCCGAATCGGGCGGATCTAGTCGACCTTCGCCAATAGCGAAGGAGTGAGCTCAGCGCGGTGGGAATAAGCAGCCAGGGAATCTCCGATTAAGCTCCCTACGTTGTCATCCCGAGCGAAGCAGAATTGCCGTTTTTCGGCAATTCTGCGCAGTCGAGGGACCTTGCGTTTTCTCTACGATACTTGATCAGCGCTTCTCTAGCGCGGAGTGCCGTTCTCTGACCCATCCTCGCGAGCAAAAACAAAGTACGACGAGTTCCACAGCGCCGTGGGCAAGCTTCCCCGCGGGCGGGCGGTAATCACGATGTTGTAGTCGTCGGACCCGCCCAGGTTCATCTCGCGCAACCCATCGGCCCCGAGCGCAGCTTTCCCGTTCTCCGCACCCGGTTCAATCACGGCCAGCCACGCCAGAAATTCGTGCAGATCGCGCGTGCGCGGGCGTCCTGGAACGACATACGAAACCTGCGCTTCCTGAGTCGAAAAGTGCCACGCCAGCGAAGCGGTCAAGTCCACCGCCTTTTCGTAGGCCCGCTCGGAAATCAGCCCGGGCTCGGGATTGTCGAAGGCGATGCACAATTTTCGTTCGTCCTCGCGGGCGAACTCGCGCACCTTCAGCGAGCCCGATTTAGCCGTCGCCTTCCAGTCGACGTGGCGGGCCGAGTCTTCGGGCATGTACTCGCGAATGCGGTACAGGTCGGAGCCGCGGCCGCGCACAAAGCTCTCCCACTCGCCCCGCACCAGCGGCAGGATCTCAAAAACCTCCTCGTTCGGCTCGATGCGCGGGTAGACCAGCACTTCCCTGGGCAGCGTCACATGCCGCGTCTTGGTGAGGAACGCAAACGGAAAACGCGTGGCCAGACCAAAGCTGGACTCGCGATATCGACCGCGCTGATCGAACCTTAACTCTAGGTCGGCAGATACCTCCGCCTGCGCTGGGAGGAACGGGAAATAAGCCATCCCCTGAAAAATCCCCGGAGGCGGAGGAACGACCAGAACCCGCCGCAGGCGCCGATCGGGCAGCCGCAACCACTGCTGCTCCACCGGACGATTAAACGGAAAGGCGAATGTGGTCGCTTCCCATTGCCACTGCTTGGCCGGCTTCTTTCTCTTTTTGCGGGTGGAAATCACGCGAATGGAGAACGATGGCAGAAACCGCCGCGAGTTGTGCACCACGATGCGTCCCGCCACCGGCCGGCCCGCGAAAACGTGCTCCGGCAGCCGCACATCGAGTTCCAGCCAGCGCAGAACCCACGCCGATACGACTCCAGAAACCAGGATCGCCGCCAGCATGGCCGCGACCACAATGTAGAGAAGATTGTTGCCCGTATTCAGCGCCGCGATGCCGATCACCAGCGTCACCACGACGTACACAATACCCGCCCGGGTCACGTCGTAATCGAAGGACTCGCGCAGCCGCTCGACGGCCACGCGCCGCGCCAAATACGGCACGGTCACCAGTCCCACTAACGTCGCGAGCAGCAGCGAAGTCGAGGCCAGGATCACGGTCGCCCAGACGTTGCCCGCATCGCGCGACACGGTCGAGAACAGCGCCGTGGCAAAGGCCAGTCCCAGTCCCACGAGGGCCAGCAGGAACTTGACCCAGACCTCAGCCGGGCCCGACTGCAGCCACTGCGCCAGCCGTCCCGACCAAGACGGGCTGGAGGCCGAAGGATTCGATTTCAACGGATTGGCGTACGCAGAACCCATTTCCACCGAGCCTAGCATTCCCCGAAGGAACGGACAATCAAGATCGCCTTGCAGCGAAAGCCTTCGTAACCGAACAGCCCCAGCCGCGAACGGCCGCAAAACGCAGCCGCGAAGCGGCGCAAGAATGCAGCCCACAGCGCAAGCTGTGGGTCACAAGCAGCAGACAGTGAGCTGAGCCCCGGAGGGGCGAAAGAGAGTACCCTTCAGCGGCTAGGTCTCGTCGCGATGGAGGGAGTACAGAACCAGCAGGAAAACAACAGCCAGGGAAACAAGCACGAGAGAACCGACCAGAGACGTCCGAGACACGTAGTCCGCATCGGACGCCTGGGTAGCCACCAAATAGACGACCTCATCCAGAATCAGCCCCGTACCCAGGCCGAGCGCCACCCGCGCCAGCACACGATGCCGCGTTCCGAACGCCAGCAGCAACGCCGCCGGAACCACGATCAGCACGCCGACAAAAAGATGATGCACCAAATATCCCCCGGGATAAATATGCCGCACATGCACCAGATGAAGATAAAGCCGCAGGCTGAACACGGTGGCCAGTATCGGCAGCAGAATCAGCACAAGCGTCTGCTTAGCGGGCAACGGTGGGCGCGGATCTGGCATGATTTCTTCTGGTCAGCTGATCTCGGAATTCTACACACCGCAACGCATTGAGGGCCAAGAATCACGCCCGCCTTGCGCTGCCGAGACGCGGCAGAACCTCCCCGAAGCGCTCCTCTGCAACCGGCTCTTCTGATTCCCATTTCCTTGTGCTACTCTTCTGGCCTCGCAGCACCCGGGCCCCTGACCTGCTTTCCATACTTTGAAGCGCAAGGAGATCCCATGCCTATCGGTAAACGTGCAGCAGCGGAATTCTTTGGAACGTTCTGGCTGGTGTTTGGCGGATGCGGCGCGGCCGTGCTCGCCGCCGGCTTTCCCACCGTCGGCATCGGATTCACCGGCGTCGCCCTCGCCTTCGGACTCACCGTTCTGACCATGGCGTTTGCCATCGGACACATCTCCGGCTGCCATTTAAATCCGGCGGTGAGTGTCGGCTTGGTCGTCGGCAAGCGTTTCCCTGCCTCCGATTTGCTGCCTTATGTGGTCGCCCAGGTCGTCGGTGCGATTGCAGGCGCGGGCGTACTCTACGTCATTGCCAGCGGAGTGCCCAGCTTCGACGTGCATGCCGGATTCGCCCTGAACGGATACGCCGAACATTCCCCGGGCGGCTATTCCCTGCTGGCCGGCTTCGTCGCCGAAGTCGTGCTGACCGCGTTTTTCCTAATCGTAATCATGGGCTCAACCGACAACCGCGCTCCCAAAGGCTTCGCCCCCATCGCCATCGGCCTCTGCCTGACATTGATTCATCTGGTATGCATCCCCGTCACCAATACGTCGGTGAACCCGGCCCGCAGCACCGGACCCGCCATCTTCGCCGGCGGCTGGGCCCTGCAACAGTTGTGGATGTTCTGGGTCGCCCCGCTGATCGGCGGCGCCCTCGGAGGAGGCATCTACAGCATGTTGTTCGGGGAATAGACATCTCCATCGCGATGTTCGGTGTCTAAGAATACGGCTGCGTGCGCCGGTACTGGCAGCCACGGAGGACGTTCCCGTGCGAAACCTTCTCCTTGCGCTGACGCTTTTCCCCGCCGTCGTGCTGTCCTCGAGTCCAGCCCAGACGGCAGCCGACGGGGCTCGCAGCGATGTGAAGCTGACCGCCGCAATCCGCGGGGGGCAATCGACATTTCGCATTGGTGAAGTAATCCCGTTAGAGCTGTCGTTCACCAGCACCGCGCCCGGAAAATATCAGTTCGACAACGCCACCTACGACCGCAGCGGAAGGCTGCACTCCGAAACCTTTGCCGTCGAGCCAAGATCTGGCTGGGACGATCCGCTGGAACTCTACTTCCGCTCCTATCAATGTTTCATCGGCGGCGGATTGCGCGGCATTGAAACACTGTCCAATAAGCCGGCCCTGGTCCACCTCGAATTGAATGAATGGATCCGGTTCAAAGAACCTGGACGGTATCGGATCACCGTCACCTCATCGCGACTCTCCCAGAACAAAGCGTCCTTCTTGAGCAGCGTCCCGATCACCTCCAACGAGTTAGCGTTCACGATCATCTCCCCGACGAAACAGTGGCAGGACTCAACCCTGAAAGCCGCGATCGCGGTCCTTGATGGCCCCGCACCTGCCACTCATGTCCGACTAGATCAACCCGACCCTCGACCGCAGGCTGCAAAAGCGTTGCGGTATTTGGGAACTCCGCCTGCGGCTCGAGAAATGGCCCGCCGCATCACGGGCGGGGAACGGGACTGGGAATTCAAACTCGGATTAGCCGGTTCGCCCTCCAAAGACCTAGGTCTGGAAGAAATGAAGAAGCTGCTTGCGGATCCCAACTTTCCTGTCACTGATCTGTTTCTCGACGCGATGTCCGTGATCGCGGTGCCGGACGATGCTGGGGAGGACCGCCCCGCTCAAAAAGTGAAGGCGGAGGAGCAATTCCGCCAGGATCTGGCTCTCGCCGTTGCGAACAAGGAAGGCAAGGCGCGGGCCGTCAGCGCCAACACCATCGTTGAAGAATCCGCCATCCGCTCGCATGCCTTGCCCGCCGACCTCAAGCGGAGACTGACCCGCGACTTGATCGCGGATTTCGACGAGCTCCCGACTGCGAAACAAGCCGAACTGCTCCAGTACCGCTGGCCAGCGCTCGATCATGAAGAGATGCTTCCGCTCCTTCGAACCCTCGCGCAGCAATACCGCGACTTCCCCGAACTGCGTGAGATGAATGCTTACCAATCGAATAACCTCAGCGCCTCGGCCCTGCAACACTGGTACGAGATGGCGCCCGAGGAAGCGCGCTCTGTGGTGATTCAGGAAATCCTGCGCCCAAAGCCGCGTTTCAACGCCAGCGTGCTTGGCATCCTCCCCGATAAGGATTTGCCGGAGGTTGAGCAGGCTCTCGTAGAGCACCTGAGCCCACATCAGAATTACGAGATTAACGCCAACCTGGCCTCGCTGATTGAACGCTATGCCACATCCGCAATTGAAGCGCGAGTGACGAACTTTCTCGATCCCATCCTCGGAAAGGATGCTTGCGACGTTCAAAATCCGTTGTTGGCCTACATTTTGAAAGTGAATCCGGAAGGCGCCAGACCGCGCATCGAGACCGCCATGGCCGCACGAGGGGAAGGTTTTTCGGGCTGCAATCACATGCTGTTGACCGAAGTTGCAAAGCTGCAGAACCATGCCTTGCTGCAAGATATTGCGATCAATAGTCTGGACGACCCCGATGCGGAGGTGGTCGCCGGCGCAGCTGCGTATTTGAAGGATTATGGTTCAGCAGCAGCTGAAGATGTTCTGTGGGCCCACTTTACAGCCTGGAGCGAGCGCTGGAAGGGACGAGAAAGCGAGTTCCAACTCGTGCCTGGGCAACGTTTGGCTGGGTCAAACTTGATGCAGGCGCTAGCCGCCGGTCAAGGTTGGCTTGCAGACGAAGCAAAACTTCGCCGCTTAGGTGATCTCAGCGTTGGGCCGGAGCAACGGCAGGAAGCCGTGGAGCACCTCAGAGTCTGGCGGAGCCGTCCCTGGATGGTTCAATACATTCCGGTTGGCCAAGGTCAGTTTGAAATCGCCCAATATCGCGCGCTCTCGCTCCAGGCTGCCAAGGACAAGCTGGCTCAATTCCCGCGTGGGAGCATCTTCGAGGGCTATGTTGGCCCCGACGAGGGCGAGCTGACAGCGTTGCAAGAACTCGCTCACTTCGCAGGCGAGCACGGATTGACGCTGCGCCTTAAGCACGAATAGCAGTTCGCTACCATGACGGGAACCTCGTGCGTTGACGAGCGACCAGCCACTAGCCACTGTTTCTCAGTACTCCGACAATTCCTTCATCGCCAGGAACAAATCATTCGGCTGCGGCAGGATCGCATCTTCCAGGATAGGTTGATATGCGACGAACACGTCTTTCGCGGCCACGCGGCGGACCGGGGCGTCGAGCTTGTCAAAAAGCAGGTCGGCGATGCGGGCCGCGATCTCGGCGCCGTAACCCCAGCTCAGCGTGTCTTCGTACGCGACCAGCGCGCGATTCGTCTTCGAGACCGACGCGGCAATCGCGTCCCAGTCAAACGGATTCAGGCAGCGCAAGTCGATCAACTCGACTTTCACACCCTGCTCGCGTTCGAGTTTCTGCGCGGCTTGCAGGGCGCGGGGCACGACGGCGCCGTAAGTAATCACCGTCAAGTCCGTGCCGGGATGCACGATCTTCGCCTTCCCGAACGGGATCATGTAGTCCGGCCCGGGATACGCGGCGCGGCCGAACGACTCGCGATACAGCCGCTTGTGCTCCAGAAACAGCACCGGATCGTCGCAGCGGATTGCAGTGCGCAACAGACCGGCCGCATCCTGCGAGTTCGACGGAAACACCACGCGCAGCCCGGGAATATGCGTGAACACGCTCTCGCCACACTGCGAGTGATAGATGGCGCCGCCGGTCAGGTATCCGCCAATCGCCACGCGAATCACGATTGGGCACGAGAATCCGTTGTTCGAGCGCCAGCGGATCACGCTCAGCTCGTCGCGAATCTGCATCATCGCCGGCCAGATGTAGTCGAAGAACTGAATCTCCACGACCGGCTTCAGGCCGCGAGTCGCCATGCCGGTGGCGCGTCCTACGATGGCGGCCTCGGCCAGTGGAGCGTTGAACACGCGGTCGTTGCCGAACTCGTTCTGCAGGCCGAACGTGAGTTTAAATACTCCGCCCTTGCCTTTGACCAGCTTGCGCTTCAAGTACTCCTCGCGGCTGCAGTCGGCAACGTCTTCGCCGAAAATCACGATGCGGTCGTCGCGCCGCATTTCGTCGCGCAGCGTCGTCGTGATCAGGTCGGCCATGGTCTTGCCGGCCGGCTTCTTGCCGTCAGCCGGAACTTCCGCAACCACAGCCTGGGTCTCGAATGCCGACGACGTGGGATCGATATCGGCGGAATACACAAACTTCATGATGCTCTCAGGCGCTGGCGGCAGCGCTTCCAGCGCCAGATCGACCGCCGCCTGTAACTCGGCTTCAACTTCCTTCTCGAGCTGGTTGATCCCCTTCTCGTCGAGGATGCCTTCGCGCAGCAGGAACATCTGGGTGCGCGTAACCGGATCGCGCTGCGCGTCGCGTTCGCGCTCGGCGTCGGGACGATACAGCCGCTCATCATCCGACAGCGAGTGCGAATACGGACGAATCACATGCGCGTGAACAAATGCCGGTCCGTGTCCCTCGCGACAGTAGCGCGTGGCGCGATCAAAAGCGGCGTAGCTGGCCACCGGATCGGTGCCGTCGACTTCTTCAAAATGAAAATTGGGGAATCCGGAAACCAGCCGTGAAATGCTTCCGCCCGCGGTCTGGACCTCGACCGGCACGGAGATGGCATAGCCATTGTCTTCAACGCAGAAAATGACCGGCAGCTTCTCCAGAGCAGCGGCGTTCATCGCTTCCCAGAATTCGCCCTCGCTCGAAGTGCCATCGCCCAGCGAAACGTAGGTGACTTCATCGCCCTGGAATCTGACGTTTTTGAACTGGCGGTAGTCCGCGGAAGAAGCTGGAACTTCCGCTGCTTTCGGATGCCTCGCGAAATAGCGTCCGCCCTCGGCGCAGCCAATCGCCTGCAAGATCTGCGAGCCCGTCGGCGACGACTGGGTCACGATGTGCAGATCGGGATAGCTCCAGTGCGAAGGCATCTGCCGCCCGCCGGAACTGGGATCGTTGGCCGCACCCACGCCCTGCAGAAACATGTCGTAGGGCTTGACGCCAAGCGCCAGGCACAACGCGCGATCGCGATAGTAAGGGTAGAACCAGTCGTATCCCGGCTTCAGCGCCAGCCCCGCGGCCACACCAATGCCTTCATGCCCCGCCCCGGACATTTGAAAATAGATTTTCTGCTGGCGCTTGAGCAGGATTTCCCGGTCGTCAATTCGCCGGGAAGTATAGATAACGCGGTAGGCCTGGATGAGCTGCTCCCGCGTAAGTCCCTCATAAAGCTTGCTCTTCTTCCCGCCGTTGGCGGCTAAAGTAAGCTTGGGGTCGGTCTTCGTCGTGGCCATCCGGTTCCTGGGTCCCCTATGTCGTTAGATTCCTGGCAGCCGATTACGATCCACGAAACCTGCCCGGAACCTGATGGATTGTAAATGGAAACCAGGGGCGAAAAGCAGGGAAAATTTTCAGCGTGGAGGGTCGGGCGGTCAGACCATGCGACCGGTGTTACGACCTGCCGCGATCCAAATTCGTCGCTGGACTGACTTGGCCGCGAGCCAGCCATCGGAAGCACACCACCGCGGCTACCACGCCTGCGAGTTGCGCGACGATGAACGCAGGAGCGTCCACCGGACGAATGCCCGCGAATGTATCGCTGGCTGCCCGCGCCAACGTCACGGCTGGATTTGCAAACGATGTAGACGCGGTAAACCAGTATGCCGCGGTAATATAAGCGCCCACGGCGAACGAAACTGCGGACGAGCGGACGCGGGCACATCCCCAGATCACCGCCAGCAGACCGAAGGTGGCGAGGAACTCGCTCCAGAGAAGAGCCCGGCCGCTTCGCGCATGATGGGATGCGAAAAACCACGGCAACCCGAACATCAGATGAGCCGCCGCCACGCCACTGAACGCTCCAAGAATTTGCGCCGTGAGGTAGACCGGCACTTCGCGCCAGCCGATGCCGCCCTGCATGGCGTCGGCCAGCGTGACCGCCGGATTGAAGTGCGCGCCTGAGACTGGTCCCAGCGCCAGAATCAGTGCCACCAATGCCGCTCCCGTGGCCACCGAGTTGGCGAGCAACGCCAGCGCGACATTCCCCCCTGCCAATCGCTCTCCCATAATGCCCGAGCCCACGACTGCCATGAGCAGAAACGACGTCCCCAGGAATTCAGCCGCCGCGCGCGAGCGCAGATTGAATGTCATCGCTATGACTTTTATTGCCGCCCGATGTTGTCGACTTCCTTCTTCAGCGAGAAACGGTCGAGAGTGGAAAGCGGGAGGCTCAGGAACAGGCTGATCCTTCGGTCCAGCAAAAAGAATGCGTCGCGAAAAGCCTTTTCGATCTGCTCCTGTGTGCCCCGTACGGCAGCGGGATCAGGAACGCCCCAATGCGCGGTCATCGGTTGCCCCGGCCACACCGGGCAGACTTCCTTCGCGGCGTTGTCGCAGACGGTGAAAACAAAATCGAGCCGGGGAGCGTCCGGTTTGGCGAACTCGTCCCAGCTCTTGCTGCGCAGGCCAGTCGTGGGCAGGTGCGCCGCCTCCAGTTGCCGCAGCGCCTCAGGCCGGACTGCCCCCGTCGGGTGGCTGCCCGCGCTGAAGGCGGTGAAGTGCGGCCGGCCCTTCCGATTCAGAATGGCCTCGGCCAGGATGGATCGCGCCGAGTTCCCGGTGCACAAAAACAGAACGTTGTAGTGTTTTGCCATAGTGATTTGTGGTCTCGCCAGAAGCTGTCTCATCCATCGATTTGGGAAGGGCACGGCTTTCAGCCGTGCCATAACCCTCGCTAAAGAATGTCGGCTTCACAGTTTGCTGAAAAACTCGGATTTGTCGGTGCTACCGTGGAAGAGCGGCCCTTTAGGGCCGCGTAAGGCATTAAAAATTAATCTGGGCTTCAGCCCCCGTCGCCGCTCTTCTTCGACCAACTGAGTTTTTCAGCATACTGTTCAGCCGCTGAGGTAGCCTAGCTGCAGCAGGTTGGACCACAGCACTGCTTCTTTGAACTGCCCGGTTTCACCGCCCGCAAGAACGCGCTAAAAAACTTCCCGTCGACCTGCGGAGCCAGCGCGTCAACGTCGATCCCCTGCCCGGCGAGAAATTCGCGGGCATCCTCGGCACGATAGATGCGCGTGGGTTCGACTTCAATCCGCTCAAAGCCGGCCGCCGCCAGTTTGCTGCGGTAGTCGTTCTCTTCCAGCGCTCCGGCAATGCAGCCCACCCACGCCACCACGCTCTGGCGAATCTCGGGCAGAATCTCGCCGCGGGTCACGACGTCGGACACCGCGAACCGCCCACCCGCCTTCAGAACGCGAAAGGCCTCGCGCAGAACTCTGTCCTTGTCGGCCGAGAGATTGATCACGCAGTTGGAGATGATGACGTCGACCGAATTGTCAGGCAGCGGGATGCTCTCAATCTCGCCCTTCAGGAATTCGACATTCTCAATGCCGGCTTTGCGCCTGTTCTCGTTAGCCAGCGCCAGCATCTCGTCGGTCATGTCGAGACCGTAGGCTTTGCCCGTGGGGCCGACCCGACGCGCTGACAGCAGCACGTCTATGCCACCCCCCGAACCGAGGTCGAGAACAATCTCACCCGCCTTCAACCCGGCCAGCGCAGTCGGATTGCCACAGCCCAAAGAAGCCAGCAGCGCCTCCTCGGGGATCTGCCCAGCCTGCGCCGCGTCGTAGAGGTTGGTCGTGATGGGATCGCAGCAGCCCGTGCTGGCAGTCGCGCCGCAGCACGAACTGCCTCCGGCCTTCACCCGCAGCGCGGCCTCGCCGTATTTCTGTTTGACGACATCCTTGATATTCCGGTCGCCACTCGCATTCTGGCCGGAAGGGCTGTGGAAGGGCACGGCTTCAGCCGTACCGTCAGAAGCGGACAGAAGAATGGGCTTTAGCCCCTGAGGGACTTCCTCGAGATCAACTCGCGTACTCATAATCAAGTTCTCCTATTTGCAGATTTGAATGATGTCCTGCGGCTTCAACGCCTTATTGCGCGTGCAGCACTCCGCATAAAGGAACTGCAGCAACTCCTGCAGCGCGCCGGTGTTCGCGGTGTAACGAAGAAACGTCCCTTCCCGCTGCACTTCAACCAACCCTTCGGTCCGCAATTTGTCCAGATGATGCGAAAGCGTCGAGTTAGGGATTTCGAGTTCCTCTTGAATTTCGCTGACGACCAGTCCCTCCGGATGCGCGGTCAGCAGCAACTGCATGATGCGCAATCGAGGCTCGGTCCCCATCGCGGAAAACATGTCGGCATACTTGGCCACGCGCTCGCTGGATTTGCTGGCGGAGGGCGCTTTAGTCGAGAGAGCTGCCATATTTCGATAATACTGGAAATACGGTATATGTCAAGAGCGTCTGCTAAGCGATGTCGCGCGAATGAAGGCGGCGTATCCTATTTCCATGGCAGTCCTTCGTTTCGTCGCCCTAGGCGCTCTCGGGATCGCTCTCCTTCTGCCAGCCAATCCGTTCCCGAAAGGCGGGGCTCATGTCTTGGAGTATCCGACGCCCGATGTCCGCGAGGAGCAGACAATCATCGTCGACGGCGTTGAGGAACAATGGCAACTGAAATGGCTAGGTCTACCAAAGCCCGTTTGCGAACCGAGCGACGTTTCGCTTACCTGCCCTTGCCAAGGCTTCGCCTACGGCGAAGGCGGGAATCTAGCGCTCATCCGATTGCGAAACGGATCCGAGATCGACCGGCTGTTACTGACGCCGTTTTTCGCGGACGCTCCTGACGCCAAGGCAGTTCTCCAGCGCTGGGAGCCCGATCATGACAAGGACTTCGACGCTGCCCAGAAGGATGGCTTCGCCGCTGTCGTCGCAAAGCGCCCGACTGTTCAACTAATGCACTTCTCTGACTATGACCACGATGGTGAGGCGAGCGAATTCTACCTTCAGACTGAAGCGGCGCCCTGCGGCAAGAGTGTAGGGGTAGCAGTCGGAATATCAAGAACAAACCCTCGCCTGCACGCCTTCACCACGGTCTCGAATCCTTCTAAGCCGCTATTTCTTCAGAAGCACGAGTGGGAGGCTTTACGCGACACATCCGGTGAGGTTGAGGTTCTAGACTGGCAGTGCGGCGATCATGGGTCCGAGTCTCAAACCACGGTGCGCTTGGGCTGGTCGAATGACGGAATCCATGGGACACGTCGTGAATTCTCCTGCACTTCCGACGGTAAGGTCGCAGACTTGATTCACGAACAGCCGTTGTGAACGTGCCGGCCGCTCGCATAGGCTGACGGCGGAGTCCCGCGTGCTTTATTCTGGATGCAGATGATTCGTACCCACCGCGCCTTCGATCCGCACTCGATCAAGCTCGTAATCTTCGACCTGGACGGCACGCTGATTGACTCGCGCCTCGACTTGGTGCATTCCGTCAACGCGGCCCTGCGCCACATCGGGCGGCCCGAGTTGCCCGACGACGTTATCGCCAGCTACGTGGGCGACGGCGCACCGATCCTGATCCAGCGGGCGCTGGGCGGCGAGGCGGTCGACGAGGCGGTGATCCGCAAGGGGCTCGAATTTTTTCTTTCCTACTATCGCGCCCACAAACTCGATCACACCACGGTCTATCCCGGGATCGCCGAGGCGCTGGCTGCGATTCAGAATTCAGCGAACGGCGTGCCCCGCAAGCTGGCTGTGCTCTCGAACAAGCCGGTCGTTCCGTCGCGGGCGATTGTCGAAGCTCTGGGGCTGGGCCGCTTCTTTTCGCAGATCTATGGCGGCAACAGCTTCCCCACCAAGAAGCCCGATCCCGAAGGCGCGCGCAAATTGCTCGAAGAGTATGGCGTGCAGCCGCACCAGGCCGCGATCGTCGGCGACTCCCACGTCGACGTCGACACGGGACGCAACGCGGGCATGGTCACCGTCGGCGTAACTTACGGCTTTGCGCCGCATACGCTGGCAGACGATCCCCCGGATGTTCTGGTGGATCATCCCAACGAGTTGGCGGCACTGTTCGGTGCAGCATGAATGGTGCAGTTGCCGGTAAGACGATGAAAGCCGAGCAGTTACGGACTTCAAGCGCTGTGGAATAAATAGCTCGTAACACGCTGATAACAAGCGAGTTGCATCTCGACGTTAAAGCGATTTAACTTCCCGATATTGGAGGCCCGATCTGCCTCCGGAGCGAGATGCTCGGACGCGTTCTCCGGGATCGACTGCCGTCTCGGTGATCGCCGCACAGGGCATTTGTAGCGCCGCCGTCCCGGCGGCTGTCGCGGCGGCGACTCGCCGCCGCAGCGAGAGCGGGACGCTCGCGCGACAGCCGGCGAGACGCCGGCGCTACCACCCTTACGTTACACTGCTGCGACGAGGAACCGCGCCCATCGACAGTAAATGCCCTTCCTCCGCATCGCCTAACTCATGACCGCATCCCCATCCTCGTTGTCTGACTTCACGCAAAAAGAACTGCGCAAACTGCGCCGCATGAAGAATCCCTACGGCATTCAGAAGTTTCTCGACGACATGCCCTATCACCTGGAAGACACGGCGTGGTCGCCGCGCAAGGTGCTGGCGGAAGAATCGTCGCACTGCCTGGAAGGCGCCATCTTTGCCGCCGCGGCATTGCGGGCCAACGGATATCCTCCGCTGCTGTTGGATTTTGAAGCCGATCACGACACCGACCACGTGATCGCCATTTACCGCGAAGATGGCTGCTGGGGCGCGGTCGCCAAGTCGAATTACACGGGATGCCGCTGGCGCGAGCCCGTCTATCGCACGCTGCGCGAGCTGGCGCTCAGCTACTTCAACGCGTATTTCAATCTGCGGCGCGAGCGCACCCTGCGGCGCTACTCCGGTCCGGTGAACCTGAGGCGTTTCGACCGGCAGCACTGGATGACCACCGACCAGCCGGTGTGGTTTATCGTCTATCACCTGTTCGACATCAAGCACTATTCGCTGCTGACCACGGCCCAGGAGAAGCGGCTGCACCGCGTCGACCAGCGGCTGTTCCAGGCGGAGTGCTTGGGAAAGGCGCACAAAACCAGGGACTGACTCCCCAGCTTGTCTAAAGTTCTGCTGCGTTTGGCCGATCTCCGAATCAGGACCTTTGTGCTTGCCTGCCGCCAGGACAGTCAGACCAGGGCGCGGCACCTTCTTGGTCTCGGTCCGGAGATAATCGTCATGGAGTCGCGCGGGCAGCTCGGAGCCAGCCACACTTACGAACTTATGGACGCTCGCCGTCATCGCCGGTTCAAGCTGGCAGTACAGATCCGCGTCTATCCGCGCGACTGCCCCCTGGTGCGTGGGGACACGGTGGACATCAGCGAGTCGGGCATTTCCGGCATGCTGCGCGAGGAAATTCCGCTCGGCGAAGTGGTTCGCCTGGAGTTCACCCTGCCCTTTGGAGACGTTGAGGTTCTCGCCATGGTTCGCCAAAGAAGCGCATTTCGCTACGGCTTCCAGTTCGTCGAAGCCAGCTCAGCCCAGGACATCATTGGGCGCACCTGTCGCCAGCTCGCGGTAGAACAGCCGGAGCCAGCGTTCAAGGAAAGCTGACAAGCATTTTAAAAACTGCTTCCCGACAGACCTACCCGCCGTCTAACGACGTAAGATTACGTCATGAAGGTTCGCGGTCTCGCCCTCATCCTTATCTTGCTCGTTGTCTTGCTCGTCTGTCTGCCTGCATTCGCGCAGCAGGAAGCGGCGTCCGCGATGCCCCCGCCTGACGCATCCGTCCCCGATCTCACGCCCGGACCCGACGGCAAGCTCTCGCAGCAACAGATGCAGCAGTTGTTTCGCGTGGTCGCCGACAAGGACATCGAGAACGACAAGCGGCAGCACAACTACACCTACATCGATCGCGAAGTCCAGAACAATCTGGACGGCAAAGGCAACACCAAGTCCACGGAAATCAAGACCTACGAAATCCTGGAAATTTACGGCGAACAGGTGCAGCGGCTGATCGAAAAAGATGACAAGCCGCTCGGCGCCAAAGAAGCGGCCAAGGAAGAAGAGAAGATCCAGAAAATCATCGACAAGCGCAAGAACGAATCGGAGGACGACCGCAAGAAGCGGGAAGAGAAACAAGAAAAAGAACGCGAGGAGGGTCTGAAATTCGTGAAAGAGGTCGCCGACGCCTACGACTTCAAGCTGGTCGGGACCGAAGATGTGGGCGGACGCGAGGCCTGGGTGATCGACGGCGAGCCGCGCCCGGGCTTTGAGCCGCACATGAAGGGAGCAAAGTTCCTTGCCAAGTTTCACGGCCGGGTGTGGATCGACAAAGGCGACCTGCAACTGGCCAAGATGGACATCGAGGCCATCGACACGGTGTCGATTGGATGGGTGCTGGCGCGCATCCACAAGGGCACGCGCGTGATGCTCGAACAGACCCGGGTGAACGACGAAGTCTGGCTGCCCCGGCACTTAACCTTCAAGCTGGACGCGCGTGTGGCGCTGGTCAAGGGCTACAAGATCGACGGCGATCAGCAATATCGCGACTACAAGAAGTTCCGCACTTCTTCAAGAATTGTGGGCATGGGCGAAGTGAAACCGTAGAGCAGAGAAATCTTTCGCCACAGATTCGCGCGCAGGTCGCGGCCTTCCGAGGTCGTTTATATTTTGCATTCATCCACCAATCGATGACTATCCTCGACCTATGCGCCTACCTGGGACTCGCCGCCGTGGGCACGGCTACCGTGAACATGCTCCTGGGACTGCTCATCGCGTTGCGTTACAGTCCTGTGCGACTGTGGCCCCATCGCCATATCAATATTTTCCGTCTGCACGAATGGACCGCGTATTTTGTTCTACTCCTGATCGTTCTGCATCCCGCGGTGCTGCTGCTCCGCGCCTCCACTCATTTCGCTTGGACAGATGTGTTGCTTCCCATCCAGTCTCCCGTGCAACCCACAATCAACACGGTGGGTGCGGCTGGGCTTTATGGGCTGTTGATCGTCATAGTAACCTCGATCTTTCGATTGCGCATGGCTCGCCCCGTGTGGAAGAGGCTGCATTTGCTCGTCTTTCCCGCGTTCGTTCTCATGTTCATCCACGGAATGTTCGCGGATCCTCTACTTTCGAAAGGCAAGGTCGACTTGCTCGACGGCGGGAAAGTCTTCGTCGAAATCTGCGGAGCGATTGCGCTTGCGACTTGGACCGCCCGGGTGCGCCTGCGCCATCACGGCTTCCGGCCACAGAGTTAAGCCCCGCTCGATCGGCACCCATCGCGACCAGTGCGACCTTCTGTTTGCTTCTCCGAGGCCGCTATAATGCAGGCTTCGTGATGTAGAGGTTAACGTACGGGAGTTCAATTCGATCTGGTGCTTGAGGTAACGAATGACTTCTTTCACCCGCCGCGATCTGCTTCGCTCCGGCCTTGCCGTCTCCGCCACGACTCTCGCCGCTGGATCTGTGGGCCGCGCCCATGCATTGCTTGCAAGCTACCCCAGTGCGGCATCGGCGGAGGCGCTGGCCGCGGTGGCTCCGCGCGAACATCTGCTGTTCGACTTTGGATGGAAGTTTTTTCAGGGACATGCCACCGACCCGCTGCGCGATCTGGGATTTGGCAAGGGCCAGGGGGATTTCGCCAAGTCGGGTGAGCTCTGGTTTGCCACGGCGAAATTTGACGACTCGAAATGGCGCGACCTGAATTTGCCGCACGACTGGGCCGTCGAGTTGCCGTTCGTGCACGACGAAGAGCAGAACAGCCACGGCTACAAACCGCTGGGGCGGCGCTATCCCGAGACGAGTGTCGGCTGGTATCGGCGCGCCTTCGATATTCCCAAAGAAGACAGCGGACGTCGCATCACCATCGAGTTCGACGGAGCGTTTCGCAGCGCGCTGGTGTTTCTCAACGGATACTTCATCGGGCGCAACGACAACGGATACGCGCCGTTTCACTTCGACGTGACGGATTTTCTGAACTACGGGGCGAAGAATTATCTGATGGTTCGCATGGACGCGAGCTTTGGCGATGGCTGGTTCTACGAAGGCGCGGGAATTTACCGGCATGTGTGGCTCACCAAGACGGATGCGGTGCATCTGGGGCTTTGGGAGAGCACGGTGCGGACGGCGATGAAGGGCAACACGGCGACTTTGAACCTGGCGACCGTCGTGCAGAATCAAGGGCCGCCGCATGAGAGTTGCAGCGTGCGCTGGCAGATTTTGGACGGTCGTGGAAAAGTTGTGTCCAGTGCGGGCCCTCGGGCGCAGTACGTCCCGTCGGATGGAGCAGCGTCGTTCGCGGCGTACACGGATCTGACGAATCCGGCGCTCTGGTCCCCGGAAACTCCTAATCTCTACACCGCAGTGGTGACGGTCGAATCCGACGGCAAGGTCCGCGATGCCGAGCGCATCACCTTTGGCATACGCGACCTCAAATGGGATCCCGACAAGGGATTCTTCCTCAACGGCAAATCCGTGAAGATCAAGGGCACGTGCAACCATCACGACCACGCGGGCGTGGGAGCGGCGCTTCCCGACCAACTGCAGCGCTATCGCGTCGGCGTGCTGAAAGACATGGGCGGCAACGCCGTGCGCACGTCGCACAACATGCCGACGCCGGAGTGGGTGGAAGCCTGCGACCGCCTGGGCATGATGATGATGTGCGAGACGCGGCTGATGAGCGCGAATCCGGAGGGCATGGCGCAGCTGGAGGCGATGGTGAAGCGCTATCGCAACTCGCCGTCGATTATTTTGTGGTCCATGGGCAACGAAGAGTGGACGATGATGTTTCAGCCGCAGGGCCCGCGCGTCATCGACGATATGATCGCGCGCACCCACGAACTCGACCCGACGCGGATGTGCACGGCCGCGATCAATACCGCTTTCCAGACGCCGTTTCCCGAGCAACTCGACGTGATGGGATTCAACTACAACCTGAAGGAGCACGACACGTATCACGCGAAGCATCCCAAGCAGCCGAGCGTGGGATCGGAAACCGCCAGCACGGTTTCGACGCGCGGCATTTACTCGACCGACAAGTTGCGCAACTGGGTCAGCGCTTATGACCTGAATCACACCGACTGGTCTCAGCTGGCAGAGGAGTGGTGGAAGTTCTACGCCGCGCGCGAATGGCTGTCGGGAGGCTTTGCCTGGACTGGCTTCGACTATCGCGGCGAGCCCACGCCGTACGGCTGGCCGTCCATCAATTCGCAGTTTGGCATCGTCGACATGTGCGGCTTTCCCAAAGACAACTTTTATTACTACAAAGCGTGGTGGGGCCCGGACCCCGTGCTGCACCTGTTTCCCCACTGGGACTGGGCGGGACGCGAGGGCGAACCGATCTCGGTGTGGGTGCATTCCAATCTCGATTCGGTCGAACTCTTCTTAAACGGCAAGAGCCAAGGCTCGAAGAACGTCGAGCCTCTGACGCATCTGGAATGGAAAGTGAAATACGAACCGGGCGTGCTGGAAGCGCGCGGCACGAAAAACGGCAAAGTCGTGCTGGTTGAGAAACGCGAAACTACGGGCGATCCAGTGGCGATCCGGGTGACGGCCGACCGCACGGAACTCAACGCTGACGGCGAAGACGTTTCCGTGCTCAAGGTGGAGGTGCTCGACAATGAAGGCCGTGCCATTCCTACGGCTCATAATATGATCAGCTTCAAAGTGAGCGGCGAAGGCGTGCTGATCGGCGTAGGCAACGGCGATCCGAATTGTCAGGAATCCGACAAAGACTCGAAGCGCAGCCTGTTCAACGGCCTCGCGCAAGTGATCGTGCAGTCGACGCGGACACCCGGCACGATCACCGTCGAGGCCTACACCGAGCCTTATCCGCGGCCGAAGCTGCCGGCCACGCAGGTGACGATTACGACCAAGAAGGTGGAGTTGCGGGCGGCGGTGGAATAGTAGGAGCGACATCACTGTCCCCACTTTTCTCGCCAGCGTCTTTGGTCCTCAAATCAAGACACCGGGTCAATCGAGTCTTCGCTCTTATCCAATCAACCCTTGCGTTCTTTGCAAGGTTGGATGACGGACCTGCAAGTAGGATTTGAGACGCGGGTGGGCGGGGCTTCGTCTGTGCCCGTTTCTTTCGAAATAACTCCGCAGATCCGTTATCATTTTCCGCGTGCCGATCTTTACTGCTGACGAACGGGAGCGCCTGCGCGCCGAACTCGTTTCCGCCGCTGAAAAAGACCCCAGCCTCCGCGGCGCGGCGCACACTGGTTCGGCTGCGTCGTCCCGACTCGACCGCTGGTCCGACATCGATCTGGCTCTCTGCCTCGCGCCGGCCGCATCTGACGAGCAAGTGGTCGCCGAATGGACCGACTGTCTTTACCATCACGGCGCGGTCGCTCACGTCGACGTCACGCACGGTGCCACGCTGTACCGCGTGTTCCTGCTGAAAAACACGTTGCAGGTGGATGTCTCTTTCTGGCGTGCAGAAGACTTCGGCGCGATCGGACCAAATTTCCGGCTGATCTTCGGCGAGGCGAATCCGCCGCGCCCCGCGCCGCAGCCGAATCCCCATGCTCTCATCGGGATGGCATGGCTTTATGCGTTGCATGTGCGATCCAGCCTGGAACGTGGTCGGGTATTGCAGGCGGAATACATGTTGAGCGGCATGCGCAACCACATCTGCGAGCTCACCTGCCTGCGCTGCGGCGTGATTGCGGCGCAGGGCCGGGGCCTCGACGATCTTCCCGTTGCTGAGCGGGACACCAAAGCCGCCTGTCTTCCCCAGTCGCTTGAGCCTTCCGAGCTGAAACGTGCGTTCCAGAGAGCGATGCAGGCGTTGTTGGAAGAGCTCCGGCATGTCGATCGCGAACTCGAAGGCAGCCTGTCGGGGCCGTTAAGGAATATAGTCGGGTGAGTCCGGGACTTCCCGTACGAGTACCTAGATCAAGATCAAAATCCCCACCCTCACGTCGCAAAGGACGCGACTTTAGGATGGGGCACGCGGCACCAGGCATCCAATGGGATTGAACTCAGAGCCGAATCATTTCACCGGTCGAGTTCGGCCCACTTGTCTTTTGGTAAGGACTGCCTTACGGTTTCGACCTTTTGAAACCCGTCCTTGAACACCGTACCTTTTGCATTTTGCCGGGTGACGGAGATGGGGGTAAGCAGGATCGCCTTCGTCGTCTGGGCACCGTTCGGCACCGTTGTGCTGGTTTCGACATTGCCATGCCGGGCCAGCGTGACCGCCGCTTCGGCGGCCGTGCGGGCTTCTCCGACGATGGGTTTGTAAATGGTCATGAGCTGCGTGCCGTCGTACAGTCGCGCCACCGCGGCCAGGTCCGCGTCTTGTCCGGTGACCAGCACTTGTCCGGACAGATGGTTGTCTTCAAGCGCCTGGATAGCGCCGCCCGCAGTGGCATCATTCGAGGCCAGGATTGCGGTTAGAGGAGCTTTCAGATCATGCAGCGCCTGCGTTACCAGAATGTAGGATTGCGTAGGACTCCACTCGGGTATCCAGATGTCGGTGAGGACCTTGATGTCGCCACGGTCGATCAACGGCTGCAGCACGCTCATTTGGCCCGCGCGCACGACCTTGGAGTTGGGATCGAGCGGCGAACCGCCCAGCAGAATGTAGTTCCCTTTGGGCGCGTGCTCGGTTAAACATTGCGCTTGGAGTACGCCCACGGCAAACAGATCGAACCCTATATAGAGGTCCACACGCGGATTGTGGATGAGCCGGTCGTAACTGATCACGGGAACGTGTTTGGCATGCGCCGCGTCCACGATGCGGCTGGCCTTCTCGAAATCGTGAGGCAGGAGCACCAGAACATCGATACCAGTGTTCAGCAGATCTTTGACTTGCTTGAATTGCAGGTCATCGTCGCCATTGGCCGAGCGGGTGATGGTTTGCGCACCGAGTTGCTGAGCGCGCAGTTGGAATTCGTCCAAGTCGGTCTGCCAACGCTCGCCCTTGGTGTTCTCGAGGGAAAACCCGATCTTGAGTTCAGGTTTTTGCTGCGCTTGTCCGCAGCAAGAAGCCACTCCAACGAGAACCAGCGCACAGCAGATTTTCGATAGCCGAACCGGCATACGCGTCTCCAGGCCAGGGCCACTGTCCGCACTTGGCAAGAAAGGCCCGCAGCACGACATCTTCTGATGGTAGGGACAGTGCTAGGCATCTTCAATTTACTTTCGTAATGGGTTCGATGGACGCAACCTCTTCGGTTTGTCTTAAAGGTCCCTAATTTGCCTGACCGTCCTGTGCACACTGACGATATCCGGAACATTCCCCTGGTCGCTTCCGTACTCATCCTTGCCACACCCATCTCCCCGGAAAGCGAGATCTCATGCACCGACGGCTAGCTCTGTCATCGCTTCTGTTTCTTCTGGCGATGCCCTTCTTATTGCTTTGCCACGCGGGCGCACAGAACGTGCCCGCACAAAGTGTTCCAGCGCTCGACAAGATTCAGAACCAGGAGGAGCTCGACCGCGCCGGCGCCGCTCTTGATGCGGCGCTGTTCGATGCCTACAACCGTTGCGACCTCGACAAGTTCGCTTCTTTCTTTGTGGACGATGTCGAGTTCTACCACGATCAGGGCGGGGTCACGCTCGGCAAGGTGGCCTTGACCGACAGCGTCAAGAAAAACATCTGCGGCAAGACTACGCGTGAACTCGTTCCCGGAACGCTGAAGGTGTACTACATGAAGGGTTACGGCTTTGTCGAGATGGGCGTTCACCGCTTCCACCATCCCGGCCATGAAGATACCGAGGGGGTGGGCGAAGGCCAGTTCATTCATTTGTGGCAGTACAAGGACGGGGCGTGGAAGGTGACGCGCGTAATCAGCTACGGCCATCATGCGGCTGCGAAATCGAAATGAAGTAGTCGCCGCCTGTCTTGCTGGACCGGCGGTTCATGGATAGATCGAAAGTCAAAATCGTCACCCCTTCGACAAGCTCAGGGCGGGCCCTGTCGCACGCACGCTACGCGACAAGGGAGGCGCCCGTGGGTACACTTTGGTTATCGGGGCGTCACCGAAAAAGACGGGTGGCGCATGCTATAGTGCGATTTCACCCATGGGATCATTCCTTTTCTTTGCGTTTTCGTGGTGGTCGATCGCGCTGCGGATTGTAGCCATTGTTCACTTCATCCGCCGGCGCCCGGACTGGTTTTGGATCTGGGTGATCCTGTTTCACTGGGTCGGAGCGCTGGTCTACATCCTGGTGGAGGTGATTCCGGACGCGGGGCTGCTGCGGGGTTCATTCCAGGTTTTTCCGCGGCGGCGGCGGATTCACGAACTCGAGCGGACCATTCTCGACAATCCTTCGGCGGGAAACTACGAAGAGCTCGGGTTGTTGTATCTCGACGACGGGAACTTCGCGCGGGCCCGGGCGGCATACGATAAGGCGATCTCTTCGCGAACCGACCATCCTGATCCCTTCTACCGGCGTGGCGTCGCGGAGATCGAACTGGGCGACTTCGCGGCGGCCGTTCCGGACCTGGAGCGTGCCGTCACGTCCGATCCTGACTACGACTTCCATCGCGCCAAGGGACTGCTGGCCTGGGCCTATGCGCAGACCGGGCAGGTCGAGAAGGCGGACGCCATGTTCCGGGAAGCGACCCGGATTTCTACCATCTCCGAGACCTATTACTACTACGCGCTGTTTCTGCAGTCGCAGGGACGCGTCGTCGAGGCCCGCGAGTGGTCGCGGAAAATTCTCGACAAGAAGCCAACCATGCCGGGATATCTGCGGCGACGGGAACGGCCATGGTTTCGCAAGGCCAGCGCCCTGCTGGCGCGGCTGCCGGCGCAATCAGCCTAGCTGAGCTCTTCTAAATCTCAATCGAGTCGATACCACTACGGGCAGGTAATTTGGGCGAGGCCTGTAACGGTCGTGCTGGTCCCGTTGTTGGCGGATGCTATGTTGCCCACCTCGACGGTGCCGGACATCCCTGAGATGCACTGCACGGTCGCGGTTCCTGAACCGCTGCTCACGATGGTGGCAATCACCTGGTTGGTCGCGGTGGTGTCCACAAAAAACTTACCGGAGTACGGCGGAGTGGATGGAACCAGGGCGGAAAAAGGCGCCTGATTGAAAGTGCCAGTTGCCGTGAACACCACCTGACCGTTCTGGGATTTCTGAGAGTCGGGAGTGACTGAGATGGAGAGCAGAATGCGGCCGAAGTTAGGGTTGGGCGTGGCGCAGGAAATCATCAAGAAGGCGATCAATGCAAGCCCGAGAGCGGCCAGAAGGGGATGGCGACGATGGGCGCGGGACACGATTGTCACTTTCATGGGCAACATGCTATCGGCTCCCGCAATGTCTGCGGAGCCGGGACTTCTCTATTTTGCCAAATCTAGTGCCGCTGTCAAGGAAGGCGCCCGAGTCGGAGCTCCGCGAACCGTGACGGCGAGTCGCGATGCTAAAATCAACAATGGTGAAGATTTCCAAGCCTTCCATCCGGCTGCTGGCGACGGACATTGACGGCACGCTGCTCAATCCACAATTTCAGGTTTCTGACTGCGATCTGATGGCGTTGCGGCGGGCGCATGCGGCGGGCATCGAGATTGTGCTGGTGACCGGACGCAGGCACACGTTTGCCCTGCCCATCGCGAAGCAGCTTGGGTTCGATCTGTGGCTGATCAGTTCGAACGGGGCGGTGACACGATCGCTGGCCGGGGAAACGTTTCATCGCGACCTGATGCCGGCGCAAACCTGCCGCCGGCTTTGCGGCGCGATGCAAGAGTTTCGAGGGAACACCGTTCTGACGTTTGACAAGGAAACCAAGGGCGCGATTGTGCTCGAACACCTCGACGAACTCGGGGAGAGCATCCGGCGCTGGCTCGAGAAGAATATGGAGTACATCGAGTTTGTGGTGCCGATTGAAAACGCGCTGGTGAGCGATCCGGTGCAGGCGATGTTTTGCGGAACGATGTCGCGGATGAGCCAGGCTCTGCGCGCGCTCGAGGGCGCAGGGATGGATGGGACTGTAACCGTGCTGCGGACGGAGTATCCAGCACGGGATTTGTCGATGATTGATGTGTTGAACACGGGATGCTCGAAGGGGCATGCGCTGGAGCGGTGGGCGACGCATCGCGGATACCAGCGCGAAGAGGTCATGGCCCTCGGTGACAATCACAACGACGTTGAGATGCTTGAGTTCGCGGGCTATCCGGTTATCATGGGGAATGCGTGCGCGGAATTGCTGAGTCGCGGCTGGACCGTGACCCGGAGCAATGATGCGTGCGGCGTGGCAGCGGCGGTGGATTTGGCGCTGGGTGCGCCTGCGTTAGTCGTTGGTCGTTAGTCGTTGGTCGTTGCCTGTTGGGCGTTGGAATATGCGGAGTCGAGCGGCACTTTCAATTCGGCGGCGTCTGGGCATCCTCGTGATTCTCGCGGTGGCGGCACTTCCCTGCCTGGCCACAGAAGTCGCGGTGTTGAAGAACGGATTCTCCATCCGGCATGAGCGGCGGGAAGTGGTCGGGGATACGACGCGCTTGTATGTATCCGCGGATGGCTCGAGTTTCGTGGATGTGCCGACTGCGGAGATTGAACACTTTGAGGCGGCGCCGGAGTTGCCAGCATCCGGCTCTCGGCTCTCGGCTTCGGGAACATCCCCACTTCTCGCACACTACCCGAGAAATGGGGCACCCGGGTCGTCGCCTTTCGCCACGCCGAGTGCGGTGGATTTGAATGACGTGGTGCAGTCCGCAAGCGGGCGCTACCGCTTGGATCCGGACTTGGTGAACAGCGTGATCAAGGCGGAGAGCGGGTTCAACTCGCGGGCTGTGTCTCCCAAGGGAGCGCAGGGACTCATGCAGTTGATGCCTGGGACGGCATCACAACTCGGCGTGCCGAATGCATTCGATCCCCAGGCGAATGTCGAAGGTGGAACGAAATATTTGCGGGAACTGCTGGAGCGCTACAACTTCGATCTGGTGAAGGCGCTGGCGGCCTACAATGCCGGACCGCAGCGAGTTGAGCAGTTCGGCGGCGTGCCTCCTTATTACGAGACGCGCGCCTACGTGGCGCGGGTGGTGAGGGATTTCAACAAAAAGAAGGCGGCCGAAGAGAAGGCAGCGCCGAGCTCTTCTCCAAAAACTGCGGCCTCAAAGCACGCGAGCACGAAGACTGATAGCTCCGCGGGGAAGGCACAGAAGTCCCCCCTGGTTCAAGCCAAGACGAATACGGCGCAGACGAGCCAGTAGGATCATCCCAACCAAAGTCGAGCTGCGCTCGACGGACGGCCGAGGGCGGCCGTCCCCACATAAAACCGCTTTCCCCACATGAACACTCGTGGTTTGACCGCTTTGGCAGGGTCATTTACCTTGGAACAGCCGTTTCCCGCTGCGCGTTGCGTGGGCCGCGGCGCGGAGTTTTCCCCCTTTCATGGATAAGAAACGCATTCTGGCCAGCGTTGTGGTATTCCTCATCCTGGCCGTTCTGGTCTACCTGCAATACCGGCATTGGCGAACCTTCGACTGGGGTACGTTCTGGAGCCAGACTCACCGCATCAAGAAAATCCACGTACTGCATGGCATTGCGCTCATTTACTTCGCGTATGGCATGCGTGCGGTGCGGTGGAAGATTTTTCTGAAGCCGGTGCGGCCAAAGACCACGGTGGCAGAACTGGTATCGCCGACGCTGGTCGGGTTCGCGGGGCTGGCCCTGCTGGGACGAGCGGGGGAATTCATTCGCCCGTATTTGATCGCCCGGCGCACCGACCTTTCCTTCTCTTCGCAACTGGCGGTGTGGGGCGTGGAACGCATCTTCGATCTGGGCGCATTCACGATCCTGATGCTGCTGGCGATTTTTCTGCCGAGTGCCCTGCCCTCCATTCCTCATCCGGAATACTACCTGCGCTTTCGAGAGGCGGGCTTTGTTTTGATTGCGCTGGTAGCGGCGACCACGCTGGCGGCGGTGGTGATCAAGAAGTTCGGCGAAACAGTAGCGTGCTGGTTGGAACGGCGGTTCTCACACCTGGCGTCGAACTTCGGGCACAAGCTGGGTCAGCGGGTGCGGGAGTTCGGCATGGGGCTGAACACGATTCACGGGCCATGGTCGCTGCTTTGGCTGACGCTGGTGTCGGTGGGAATGTGGTATGTGATCGCGCTGGCGTATCAGGAAGTGACGATGTCGTATGGGATGGATGCTCTCAAGATTCCGGTGTCGCAGCTTCTGATTCTGGTGTTCTCGAGCATGCTGGGCTCGATGCTGCAACTGCCAGCGGTCGGTGGAGGGTCGCAAATAGCGGTCATCGCGACGCTATCCAACGTGTTCGACGTCCCGCCGGAGATGGCCGCCAGTTGCGGGATCCTGCTGTGGCTGGTCACGTTCGCGGCGGTCGTACCGACCGGTCTGCTGCTCGCGCATCACGAGCGACTGTCGTTGCGCAAGCTGTCGGTCGAGAGTCACCAGACGGAGTGAACCCGGCATCGCGCGCAACGACCGCGCAACCGTCCTGGCTGCGGCGACGTTACGATCAAAGCGTGCGGGCGAGTGGGAGCTGAAGCCTTACGATTTTCGAGTTGTCAAAGCGGCGGGCAATCAATATCGTCCCATAGCGGGCCCCAGATCGTAACGAAGTGAGGAGCGCATCATGGCGGAACTTGACGTCGCCCATCGCCGTATTTTGACGGATTTCGCGGTTTACCAGATGAATTCGAATCCCGCCGGGATCGGCAACGAATGTACGCACTGGATCTATGCCGCTTTGTTTGAAGCGCGCGCACTCGACCACGATAAAGCACTGCACATCGCCCAGGCACTTCCCCACTATACCTGGGGGAAACAGGTGGATACCGACAAAGTGCAGCGCGGAGACATCGCGCAATTCCATGGTTTCAAAAACAGTTTCTTTGTCTACCAGAACACCAGCACAGGCTTTACTTTCCTGACCAGCGACCAGGTGCGCGGGCCCAACCATACGGGAATGGTATTTATACCTCCAAAAAACGGTACCTACTACCAACTGGAGTCGCATCTGCACCACAAAGGCGTAGCCGTCATGACGGAGAGAGGCAACACGATCTACTACGAATCGTTCGCCATCGCCCTCTCGGCCAGCGAACTGGCTCAGATCCAGAAGACGGACGCATGGCCCGCCTCGATTAAGACCGACGACATCGAGGACATGCTGGAGCGCATTGACTGGGTCGGCATGCGAGACAACTACTCCATGGATCTGGCCGCGGCGGACCAACTCGTCAAGAAGTTGAAACATAAGCTTTCAACGCCCGCAAAGAAGGCGAACGGCGACGATATCGCTTGCCTCCTGGTGGTGCACGCGGAGGGCTATTTGAAATTTTCGAGTCCGCAAGCCAGCCCCGCGCGCCTGGGAATGAACGCCGCACAACTTGCCGATGAAAAAGCCCAACTCATCCACGAACTTGTAAAAGGAGGAAGAGTCGGCGGCAAGCCAGACCAGGATGAGTATGGCGGTGATAACAAAAAGAAACGGCTGTACGATCACCGCTTTGACTGGACGTATCGCCCCTCGAACCCGTAGAGGAGCACCCCTCGAGTCAATTTGCCTTGGGAACGTGCTTCTCGATTTGCGCAATCTGCGCCTTGACCAGCTCCGCGTCCGGTCCCTGGGGAATATAGGAAAGGCAGTGGCGCAAATGGGAGAGAGCGCCGAGATAATCGGCCTTCCTGGCCAGGATTACGGCGAGCAGCTGTTCGCCATTGCGGGTGTTGTGGAGAGGGTCCATGGTCAGCAGTTTGTTCGCGCTGCCTTCAGCCGCTTCGATATTACCGAGCTGGAAGTTTGACAAAGCGCTGTAATACCAGATGTGGGTGGTGCCCTTGGGATCGAGTTGCAGGTATTGGTTCAGACTCTGCAGCGCGCCCTGCCAATCCTGCTGTTGCACCGCCAGCGCAGCGAGCTGCTCATGGGGGGAAACGAAAGCCGGATCCGCGGCCGCCGCTTTCCGCAGGTAGAGCTCCGCCTCGCGAGGGTTCGACGGCCGCTGTAGTGTGCCGAGCTGGTACCACGCGACGGCGAAGGCGGGATAAATGCGCACAGCCTCCTCCAACTGCCGTCGCGCGCGTTCCGGCCGGTCAGCCAGCATTTCCTCGCCGGCTCGGCTCCAGTGCTCGGCGGCGCTGGACGGCACCGACTTGCTGGTCGCGCTCACGGCCGTGCCCCGAGCAGTGAATTCTCGGGTGAGCGTGATGGTTCCGATTTCAGGACTATCGCGCAGATTGCGTTCCGTAATGCTCAGCCCCGAAGACTTGAAACCCGCAAGAAACGCCTGCACCACGCATCCCTCGAAGTGCACCTTCATCTGCCGCTCTCGATCCCCCTGCAAACTCATTTCCCCGGGAATGCGGCTGGGCAGGATTGCGAAGTATCCTTTCGCATCGGTTTCTGCAGTATAGGCCGCTGCTCCGTCGCAACTAACCGTCACCACGATGGGATCCCACGGAAGCAGTTCGTCCCTGACCACTACCTTGCCCAGCAAAGCGCCGCCGGCGCGGTCCTGATCCGTCATGCGGCTCCAGTAACCGTAAAGGCCCGCGTCCTGTATGGAGTCAGGACGGTTCACGACTGGGTTGGGATTATGAATGCGCCCGCTAGGCGGCTGGGTAGGCTGAGCAAACACCGGAACACTAACAATGCTAACACTAACAACGACCAATGCCACGAGGGCCGACCCGAGCAGCTGTTTCGTGAGCATGGGCGTAGACCACCTCGACGGGAGCACCCTTGGCCAGCATCTCGCTTCAGGGAAAGCGCACCGGCCTGCGTTGCAAATAACTTATGCCATCTCAGTTCCGAAATCAACTGCAACTCCCCGAGATTTCGAGTGTCAGCGCGTGAGGGCTACCGGACTGGAGGTACCATTTTGTTTTGGGATGGAATGGTGGCCCCGGGCAGAGTCGAACTGCCGACCTTCGGTTTAGGAAACCGCTGCTCTATCCATCTGAGCTACGGGGCCATTCGAGATGTACAGTGATAACCAACTCCCCAAATCACGACTCGAGCACGCAGGCAATCACCAACAAGATACACAGCGAAAGGCATGGATGAGCGCACCACCAAGCGCACATACAATCGGTCAACCATTCGTCGAATCTGCGTGCTCTTGATTCCACGTGCGTGCCTGATTCTGGCGCGTTTAGGAAACCACTGCTCTATCCATCTGAGCTACGGAGCCAAAGCGACGTAAGCTCATTTTACACACTGCATGGAGATTCGGGCACATCGGATTCGGGCACAACGCGCGCAGCCATTCAGCACTGGCGGTATCGACCGCGACCGCACGATCAGCGCTTCTGGGTCATATCATCCAGCGCGAGATTGAGTTCCAGCACATTCACGTGAGGTTCCCCGAGCAACCCCAAGTCTCGTTGATCGGTATGCTTCTGCACGAGGTCGCGGATGGTGGATTCCGGCAGTCCGCGCTCGCGAGCGACGCGCGGGACCTGAAACTCCGCCGCCGCCGGGGAGATTTCCGGATCCAGGCCCGACGCGGATGTGGTGACGAGATCCACCGGAATGGGTTGGGCGGGATTCTCTTCATGCAAGCTCTTGGCATCCGCTTGAACCCGGTCGATGAGTTTCTGGTTGGTGGGCGCGTAGTCGGTGCCGCCGGAATTGGCGGCGTCGTATCCGTTGCCCGCATTCGAGGGCCGCGGGTGGAAATACTTCGCCGACGTGAAGGGCTGGGCGATGATGCGCGAACCGATGGCCTGACCGTTGCGCGTAATGAGCTGGCCGTTCGCCTTATCTTTGAACAAAACCTGCGCCAGCGCGGTGATCAGCAGCGGATACAGCACGCCCAGCAGAACCGTGGTTGCGATGGTCATCAGGAATGCGGTAATGAGATGCTTCTTCATAAGAGTCCTCAGGCCAGGTGTTCAGGCTAAGCCCGCCATCGTGATCAGCACGTCGATCACCTTAATTCCCACAAACGGGGCGATCAGTCCACCCACGCCGTAGATAAACAGGTTGCGGCGCAGCAGGGCCTCGGCGTTCATGGCGCGGTATTTCACGCCCCGCAGCGCCAGCGGAATGAGCGCGATGATGATCAGCGCATTAAAAATGACCGCGGAGAGCACCGCCGACTGCGGCGTCTTGAGATGCATGATGTTCAGCGCGTTGAGCACCGGGAAGGTGACGGCAAACATGGCGGGGATAATCGCAAAGTATTTGGCAACATCGTTCGCGATGGAAAACGTTGTCAGGGCGCCCCGCGTCATCAGCAACTGCTTTCCGATTTCGACCACCTCGATGAGCTTGGTGGGATTGGAGTCGAGATCGACCATGTTTCCGGCTTCTTTGGCGGCTTGCGTGCCGGTGTTCATCGCAACGCCGACGTCGGCCTGGGCCAGCGCGGGTGCGTCGTTGGTGCCGTCGCCGGTCATGGCGACCAGTTTGCCGCCCGCCTGCTCGCTGCGAATGAGTTTCAGTTTGTCTTCGGGCGTGGCTTGCGCAAGAAAGTCGTCGACCCCGGCTTCGCGCGCAATCGCAGCGGCGGTGAGCGGATTATCGCCAGTGATCATCACAGTGCGAATGCCCATAGCGCGCAACTGGGCGAAGCGGTCGCGAATTCCGCCCTTGACCACGTCTTTCAGATGAATGACGCCCATGGCCCGCCGGTTCTCCGAGACCACGAGAGGTGTGCCGCCCGAAGAGGCGATGCGTTCGACAGACGCGCGGACTTCCGCGGGCATGGCGCCGTTATTCTGTTCGAGATAATGCGCGATAGATTCGGCGGCCCCTTTACGAATCTGCCGGCCATCCAGATTCACGCCAGACATGCGGGTCTGCGCGGTGAAGGGAATGAATTCCGCCTCGTGGGCTGCGAAGTCGCGCCCGCGCAGTTTATATTTTTCCTTCGCCAGCACTACGATCGACCGGCCCTCCGGCGTTTCGTCGGCGAGAGACGATAGCTGCGCGGCGTCGGCCATTTCAGCTTCGGTCACTCCCGGCGCGGGCAGAAACTCGGTGGCTTGCCGGTTGCCGAAAGTAATCGTGCCGGTTTTATCGAGCAGCAGCGTGTTCACATCTCCCGCGGCTTCGACGGCGCGTCCGGACATCGCCAGTACGTTGTGCTGCACCAGGCGGTCCATGCCGGCGATGCCGATGGCCGATAGCAGGCCGCCAATCGTAGTGGGGATCAGGCACACCAGCAACGAGACCAGCACGAACACAGTCTGCGGCGAGCCGGAATAAACCGCGAACGGCTGTAGGGTAACTACGGCCAGCAAAAAGATGATCGTCAGCCCAGCGAGCAGGATGTTCAGTGCGATTTCGTTGGGAGTCTTCTGGCGCGCGGCCCCTTCCACCAACGCAATCATGCGATCGAGAAAGGTCTCGCCGGGGTTGGAGGTGATTTTCACTTTGATAAAGTCGCTGAGCACCCGCGTGCCGCCCGTGACCGCCGAGCGATCCCCACCCGCTTCACGAATCACGGGAGCAGACTCTCCGGTGATGGCCGATTCGTCGACCGAGGCCACCCCTTCGACAATCTCGCCGTCGCCGGGAATCAGTTCTCCGGCTGAGACGGAAACCATATCGCCGGAGCGCAGCTTGGCGCTCGGAACTTCTTCGATCTTGCCGTCACAAGTAATCCGCTTGGCGATGGTTTCCGATCGCGCGCGCCGCAGCGTTTCCGCCTGCGCCTTTCCTCGGCCCTCGGCCATAGCTTCGGCGAAGTTGGCGAACAGCACGGTGAACCACAACCACAACGTGATCTGGAGGTTGAAGCTAAATGCCTCGTGGGGATGGAGAATCAGAAGCACGGACGTGATCACGCTGCCGATCTCGACCACGAACATGACGGGATTGCCCATCATATTGCGAGGGCTTAGCTTGAGCAGCGAGCTCCAGGCCGCGTTGCGAACCAGATTCACATCCCAAACCGATTTGCGTTGGCTTGCCATAGGTTTCTAGAAAGTCTTTCCAACGTGCATAAGAAGATGTTCGAGAATCGGCCCCAGGCTCAGGGCTGGGAAGAAAGTAAGCGCGCCCAGAATCAGGATGACGCTGATCAGCAGCAGCGTGAACAGCGGCGTCGTCACCGGAAACGTGCCCAGCGATGGCGGCACATACTTTTTCTGTGCGAGGTTGCCGGCGATGGCCAGCATGGGAATGATCATGAAAAAGCGGCCGATCAGCGTGGTGATCCCCGTGGCCGTGTCATACCAAAGTGTATTGACAGTGAGCCCTCCGAAGGCGGAACCGTTGTTTCCGGCGGACGAAACGAAGGCGTAGAGAATCTGACTCAGGCCGTGGGGGCCGGGATTGGAAATGCCCACAGTTCCGAAGCCCTTCACCACTGAGATTCCAGCCAACGAAAGAATGATCAGCGGGAACACCAGCGAGACCAGCATCGCCATCTTGACGTCGTAAGCCTCAATCTTCTTGCCCAGATACTCCGGCGTGCGGCCGACCATCAGGCCCGCGATGAATACGGCCAGAACGACATAAATGAGAATTCCGTACATCCCCGAGCCCACTCCGCCAAAGATCACCTCGCTCAGCATGATGTTCACGAGTGGGACCATGCCGCCGAGCGGCGTGAACGAATCATGCCAGCCGTTGATGGCGCCGCAACTCGCGTCGGTCGTGACCGTGGCGAAGAGGGCTGAGTTCGCGATGCCGAAGCGCGTTTCTTTGCCCTCCATGTTGCCGCCCGGTTGCAGGGTGGTGGCGTGCTGAGCGATGGTCGAGGGATACAGCGGGTTGCCTTGCGCCTCCGCCCAATAAGCAACCGTGACACCGGCCAGAAACAGAATTGCCATGGCCGACCACACCGCCCATCCATGAGCCGGGGAGCCGGTCATGCGGCCGAGCGTGTACGTGAGCCCGGCGCCAATGGCGAAGATGGAAAAGATCTGGAATAGATTCGTCAGTGGTGTGGGATTTTCAAACGGGTGCGCGCTATTGGCGTTGAAGAATCCGCCACCGTTCGTCCCCCATTCCTTGATGACCTCTTGCGAAGCCACCGGACCCTGCGCGATGGTTTGCGTGGTCACCGGGTCCATGACGGGCTTGCCGCTCGCGTCCACCACGCCCTTGCCGTCAGCCCCCACGCGCTGTACCTGTTGCGGCTCGACCAGCTTCACAGTGTCATAAGGCTTCAGGTTCTGCACTACACCTTGCGAAACCAGGAACAGGGATCCCACTATGCAAAAGGGCAGCAGCACCCACAAACAACAGCGCACAAAATCGACCCAGAAATTTCCCAGAGTATTGGTCTGGCGACGGGCAATCCCGCGAATGAAGGCGACTCCCAGCACGATGCCAGTCGCCGCCGAGGCAAAGTTGTGAAAGGCGAGGCCGGCCATCTGCGTGAAGTAGCTCATGGTGGTCTCGCCCGAATACGCCTGCCAGTTGGTGTTGGTGGTAAACGACGCGGCCGTATTGAAAGCCAGGTGCTGGGGCGTGACCGCACCGAAGTGCTGCGGATTAAACGGCAGCACACCCTGGATCCGCTGAATCAGGTAGAGGACGAGCATCGACACCGCGCTGAACACCAACATCGTGGTCGCGTATTCGGTCCAGCGCATTTCGTGCGACTCATCGACGCCCGTAATGCGATAGAGCAGGCGTTCGATCGGACGCAACACCGGGTCGAGGAATGTCCGCTCGCGGGCAAACACGCGCGTCATAAAAACACCAAGCGGCTTGGTGACGGCAAAGATCAATCCCAGAAATACCAGGATCTGCAGCCAGCCATTGAGGGTCATTTCAGAATTTCTCCGGACGCAAAAGCGCGTAAAACAGATATACGGTGACCAGCGCGCTGATAATGATCATGATGAGCGACTGTATGTCCACGAGCTCCTCCTACTTCTACTTCATGCTTCTACTTCGTGCTTCTACTTCATACGATCGCAGAAACGCACGTAGGCCACAGACACTGCGAAAAATGTGATCGCGACCGCGATCCAAAAAACGTCCTGCATGGGTAATCTCCTGAGCCGATTTCGTGATCTGGCTTCGCTGAAATCAGATGGCAATCCGCTGGTCAGTTCCCGTTGGAGGTTTTCGCCCCTGAACTGGAGGATTTATTTCTATAAGTTCACCGCGCCGCCGGGTTGGATGAAACTTTGCAAAGTGAACTCGGACCGTGCTGGGAGGCACTCTTACTCCCTCCTTCACCAAGGCCGCCAGAACACGAAGCAGAAATGCCACCGCGCCGATACACAATATCGTTAACGCTATCTTCATAAAGCCCCCGGCGTACCAGGCGCTGAATTGTCGCTAGCCACGATTATTCCCGTTCGCGCGTAAGAGCAGGATCAAGAGTTCATAAAGAATTCGTAAGGAGAATCGGCCAGGTTATTCCGGAGCCCGAACCGAGTTCTGCCGAACCAGGCTTCAGCAGCCCCACTCGGCCTCGCCGGGCTTGGCGTAATACTTGCGCGCGGGGTCGCGTTGGACCGGGGTTGTCGCCAATTCAAGCAGCGCCAAACGCGCCGCGGCCACCATCAACTTGCGCTCGTCTTGCGAAGCGCGATCCCAACAAGACGACCGTTCCTTAATCTCGTGACCGTTGCCGTCATGCGCCAACGCTTCCCGATAGTGATAGAAAACTTTCGCCAGTTGTTCTGCGGAAACATCCTGAATCGTCGACATGAACCCTTAGCCTTTCTGAGGAACTTTCGGTTTTCGTTCAATTGATTTGATGATGAAAGGCATAAAGATTGAATAAACGGTTCGTAGAATGTTCGTAAGAGGCTGAGGTTTGGTAGCGCCGCCGTCTCGGCGGCTGTCGCGGGGGCGTCTCGCCCACGCATCCGGACGCTAGGCTTGTCCTGGGCGAAGTCGCAGAGATGCTAAGCCCCAGGCGCGCATGAGTCCGTCTTATTCCCCGGGCTCGAACCGATATCCCACCCAGGGCTCGGTGACGATGTAACGCGGCGAGGAGGCGTCTGGCTCCAGCTTCTTGCGCAACTGGCCCACGAACACGCGGAGATACTCCACCTGTTCGGTACTTTGTCCGCCCCAGATCGCGCCCAGCAGAGTGCGGTGGTTGACGACCTTTCCGGGACGGCGCGCCAGATACACGAGCAGGTCGAACTCTTTCGGAGTGAGCCGCACCTCGCCGCGGCGGACCATAACTTTGTGAGCCGCGGTGTCGATGCGAAAATCGCCCACCTCGATCACCGCGTCTTCCGGTTCACCTCCCGTGGGCACGCGGCGAAGATTGGCGCGGACTCTCGCCAGCAGCTCGTTCATGCCAAACGGCTTCGTAACGTAATCGTCGGCGCCGGCGTCAAGCGCTTCCACCTTCTGTTGCTCCTTGTCACGAACTGAGAGCACGACGATCGGCACCTGCGAAACCGCACGCACCGTGCGGCACAACTGCACTCCGTCGATCGACGGCATGGAAAGATCGGTGATGATCAGGTTGGGCGACCAGTCCTTCATAATCTCCAGCGCCATTTCTCCGCTGTTGGCGACGCGGATGTCATACCCTTGCGCCGAAAGACTGGTGCGCAGCACGCGCGTGATTTGTGGCTCGTCATCCACGACGAGAATGTGCGGCCGGTCCGCCATCAGCGGGCCTCCTGGGTAACGATGTGGACATCGACCGACGGCGCATCACGCAGAAACCGTTGGATGGCCGACAAATAGAGATAGCGCTGCCAGCCAGTCCGCGCCGACCGGCCGAAAATCACCTGCGTAATGTGATGTTCGCGCACCAGTTGGGCGACGCCATCGGCGATGCTTCCTCCGGTTCCTCGCACCACGCGGCCACCCAAATTCTCCGCGAAGCGAATGTTCTCCGCCAGAGTCTTCTGATCATCGGGCCGCGTGTCGCGGCCGACGTCGACGTAGAAGACATACAAGTCGCCGCCCATGGCCTGCGCCATTCGCGAGCCGCGCGCGATCAGATACTGAGCCGCCGGATTCGAACTGACGCAGACGCCGATGCGTTCGCGCACCGTATGCGCCGGCTGCGTCCCCTCCTTCTCCAAAAACGCATCGAGACTGCGGTCGACCACTCCGGTAACCTGCCGCAGAGCCAGTTCGCGTAACGCGATCAGGTTGCCGGGACGGAAGAAATGGGAGAGCGCCCGCTGGGCGCGGTCCACGGGATAAATATCACCGCGCTCCATGCGCTTCTGCAGGGCCTGCGGCGTCAGGTCGGCGAGCACGATCTCATCCACGCGCTGCATCACCCAGTCCGGAACTGTTTCTCGAACCTGCACGCCCGTAATCTGCTGCACCGTCGGTCCAACGCTCTCGACGTGCTGCACGTTCATGGTGGAGAGAACGTCGATCCTGGCCTCCAGCAGTTCCATGACGTCTTCGTACCGCTTGGCGTGTTTGCTGCCCTCAATGTTGGTGTGGGCCAGTTCGTCGATCACGACGACCGCCGGCTTGCGGGCCAGAATCGCGTCCACGTCCATCTCTTCGAACGTGGTGCCTTTGTATTCGAGTTTGCGAGGCGGGACGCGGTCGAGTTTGGCGGCGAGTTCCGCGGTGGCCTTGCGCCCATGGCTCTCGACCACGCCGACGATCACATCTTCGCCGCGACTGGCGCGGCGAATAGCCTCGCTCAACATGGCGTAGGTCTTGCCTACACCGGGAGCGTAGCCGAGAAACAGCTTAAAGATTCCCCGCGGCTTTTCCGGTGAAACTTCCTGCAGCCATTCCTCGGGCGTCTTGGTCATCGCTTGGTCATCCGCAGCTATTGTCTTTCCCAGCGTCGAAATTGTCACGTCCATCGTACAATGCGGGTGTGAAAGTCGAGGCTCGGACGCAAGCCGCGCGTTACTTCTTTGTGATTGCTGCCATCGCCCTGATCACGGCGGTCGATTTCAAGCTGCACGTGAATCACACGACCGTCGCGCTGATGTTCCTGGTGACGGTCCTGCTGACCTCGGCATACTGGGGCCTGCGCTACGCGGTAGTCATGGCCGTCGGAGCCACGGCCTGCTTCAATTTCTTCTTCCTTCCCCCCGTCGGAACATTCACTATCGCCGACCCTCAGAATTGGGTGGCTCTATTCGCCTTCCTGATCACGGCGCTCGTCGCCAGCAACCTGGCAGAACGCGCTAGGCGGGAGGCGGAAGGAGCGAAACAACGGCGTCGAGAAGTCGAGCGCCTTTTCGCTTTGAGCCAGCGGCTGCTGGCTTCCGATAACGTCCTCGAACTGCTGAATGCGTTGCCGAAATTTGTGCAGGAAACATTTTCCGTGACCAACGCCGTCGTGATGGCGGCAGATCACCCTACCGTCTATCGTTCGTCGCTCGATGCGCCCTTCGAAGAGAGCGTGCTGCGCTCAACGCTCTTGCGCGGGGAACCCATCACGCAGTCAGGCGTGTCGTATGTGCCCTTGCGCCTTGGAATGCGCACGGTGGGAGCGCTGGGCGTCACGGGAGACGAGCTTTCGCGGGAAACGCTGGACGCGCTGGGAAGCCTGGCGGGGCTCGCGATCGAGCGCGCCCGCGCTCTGGAAGCGCTTAGCAAGAACCGCGCCGAGCAGGAACATGAACGCCTGCGAACTGCCTTGCTCGATTCCGTGACCCACGAATTCCGCACTCCCCTGACCTCGATCAAGGCCAGCATCACGACTTTATTGTCCGGGGCGAATCTCGACGACCAGGGGCGGCGCGAGTTGCTGACCGTCATCGACGAAGAGACCGACCGCCTGAACCGCTTGGTCGGCGAGGCCGCGGAGATGGCGCAGCTGGATTCGGGAATGTTTAAACTCGATCTGCAGCCGCACCACATTGAAGACGCGCTTAAGCCTGCCTTGGAGGACGCGAAAGCCTCGCTCGACAATCATCCGGTCGAAGTCGTCGTGGCGCCGGACTTGCCCAAGGTGCGCATCGACGTGCAGCGGATTCGCGAGGTTCTGATGCACCTGCTGGAGAATGCCGGAAAATATTCCGACGCGGGCATCCCGATCAAAGTGACCAGCGAGTTGAAGGACGACCGCCTCGTGACCAGCGTTGCCGATCGCGGGCCCGGCATCGATTCGTTCGAGCAGTCACTGATTTTCGAAAAGTTCTATCGCGGCCAAAACCAGCGCTACACGGCCCCCGGAACCGGCATGGGCCTGGCAATCGCAAAAGTGATCGTGGAAGCCCACGGAGGCACGATCGGCGCAGTCAGTCAATTGGGCAGCGGCTCGGTATTCTCATTCAGCCTGCCGTTGGACAAACGCTCTTAGTCACCACGAATGGGAAGGGCCCGACTTCCAGTCGGGCCGTAATCGCCGACAATCACTCCCGGCTGAACAGTTTGCTGAAAACTTGGATTTGTCGGTGCTACCGTGGAAGAGCGGCCCTTTAGGGCCGCGTAAGCCGTAGAAAATTAATCTGGGCTTCAGCCCTCGTCGTCGTTTTCTTCGACCAACTGAGTTTTTCAGCATACTGTTCAGCCGCCGGGGGTCTCCCTCTTCTGGAAGATTGCACTCTTCTCGATCCCATCACGCCGAGACGGATGCAGCGTACGCACTAAAACAATCCTGCCAGCTCCCGCTAGGCTACAATTCAGGTGCCTTTCCATAGCCTCCAGGTAAATACGAACTCTATGACCGCTGACACCGCAACCGGCACTTCCTCCCTGCTCGACGACAAGAAGATTTCTTATAACCGATTTCTCCTGATCGTAGCGGGCCTGGGTGGCCTGCTCTATGGGGTGGACGTCGGCATCATCGCGGGTGCGCTGCCGTATCTGCAGGCAACTTCTGGCTTCGGCGCCGCCCAGATGTCGTTTGTTGTTGCTGCTGTGTTGCTGGGCAGCGTGATCTCGACCTTGTTCGCCGGGCTGCTGGCTGACTGGATGGGACGACGGTCCTTGATGACGCTCAGCGGCCTGATGTTCGTAATCAGCATCCCGATGATCGCTTTGTCTCACGGCTATGGGCCGCTGGTGTTTGGCCGATTGCTCCAAGGCGTGAGCGGCGGGCTTATCGGCGTGGTAGTGCCGCTTTATTTGGCCGAGTGTCTTACAGCTTCCAGCCGGGGCAAGGGCACCGGAATTTTCCAATGGCTGTTGACCCTGGGACTGGTTATCGCGGCCGGACTCGGTCTTTATTTCAGTTTTCGCGTGGATCAGGTGGCGAAGCTCGGCGATGCGGCGCGCCTGCTTGATTTCAAGAATCACGCCTGGCGCGGGATTTTCTGGGTGTCATTGCCTCCGGGAATTCTGTTCGTGATTGGCAGCCTTATGGTGGCAGAGTCGCCGCGCTGGCTGTTGCGGCGCAGAAAAAAAGATGCCGCCTATGCCGCCCTGCTGCGCTCGCGCACGACCGGGCAGGCCGATCTGGAACTGCGCGAGATGGAAGAGGTGATTGCGGCCGAGAAAACGAAAGCTGGTTCCGGTTCCGGCACCCAAAAGAGAGAATCGCTGCTGCGGCGCAAGTATGTGATCCCATTCATTCTCGCCTGCATCATTCTCGCCTGCAATCAAGCGACCGGAATTAACTCGATTATCGGCTACAACGCCGACATCCTGCTGCAGAGCGGCCTCTCGGATTTCGCGGCGCACTGGGGTTATTTCATTTTTCAGTGCATCAACTTTTCGGTCACTTTGCTCGGCGTAATGTTGGTCGACCGCAAGGGACGCAAATTTCTTTTGGCGATGGGAACCGGCGGCATCATCCTCTCGCTCGCCTGCACCGGATTCTTGTTTCGGGGGAATGAGAAACGGCGCGTCGATGCAGCCGCAGCCGTGCAATCCAGAGTGAGCCCCGATCAGAAACTCACGTTCACCTATACGTCCGGGCTGGCCGACCAATTTTTGGAAGAGTCCGCGAGCGCAGCGGCGAACCGGCCGACGTCACTGGTCGTGATTTATTCCTACGGCGATTTTCGCGCCACCAGCCAGGTGGTCCGTTCCAACGACGAGGCCACCAAACCGATCGACATCAAGCGCGAAGACAGCATCCCCGCCAACAAAGTCGTGGCGTTCTTCTCCAACCCGTTCGGGAATCTCGACACCGCGCGGACAGCGCCGCTTCACATCGAAAATGCCTTGATCAGTCCCGTGCCCGACTCGCGCAACGGCTGGATGGTTGCTCTCACGCTATTTATTTTCATGGCGTTTTATGCAGTCGGCCCGGGCGTTTGCGTCTGGTTGGCGCTTTCGGAACTGATGCCCACGCGCATCCGCTCCAACGGCATGAGCATTGCCCTGCTGCTGAATCAGGGCGTGGCCACGATCATCGCAGCGATTTTTCTACCCACTGTCGGCAAGCACGGATATTCCACCATGTTCTTCGCATTCGCCGCCTGCACCGTGATTTATTTCGTGACTGCGGCGTTTTTCCTGCCCGAGACCAAAGGGAAAACGCTGGAAGAAATAGAGGCCCACTTCGAAGGCGCGGGTCGCGCAAAGTAGCGCCGGCCGGGTGCCCCATTTCTCGCGCGTTCTTTGCGCGAGAAGTGGGGGTTTCGACAGAGCGAAGCCGAAGGGTGGGGATTTTCGACAGCCGCAGTGATGCCGGCGCTGCATGACGCGTTTGCCCGTTGCACGAAAGATGATTTAGTCTCACCGTAAGTCCCCATGACTCCCACTAAAAAGAAAAAGAGCGCAGACAACCCGAAGTACTCCCACGCCATGCGGCGGGAAATCTATGAACAACCTGCCGCGATCGCGAACACCGTCGCGAATCACCTGAAGGATGACATCATCTTCCCCGGGGAACTGCATGCCATCGAGACTGCCCTGCTGACCATCGAGAAGCTGATCATCGCCGCCAGTGGATCGAGCCGGCATGCGGGCCTGGCGGGCGAGATCATGATCGAAGATCTCTCAGGCGTGGCCGTCGACGTCGAGTACGCCAGCGAATACTGCTATCGCTCGACCCATGCGGCGGTCGATCCCATCGTGATGGTGATTACGCAGTCGGGCGAAACCGCGGACACGATTGCGGCGCAACGCGAAGCCCTGACGCGCGGGGTTAAGACCATTGCGATTTCGAATGTTCCGGATACAACTATTGTTCGGGAAGCTGGCGCGGCGCTGATCTCCGGCGCGGGACCGGAACTATCGATCCCAGCGACCAAGAGTTTTACCACGCAACTCACGATCCTCTATCTGATGGCACTGTTCCTCGCGCGCAAGCGCGGACGCATGACTTCGGAAGTGACCCGGTCATATCTACAGCGCTTGATGCGCCTTCCCGAAGCGATCGAACAGAATCTTGCGACCTGGGACAGTCTTGCCGAGGAATTCGGTGCCGTCCATTTCAAGGCCGAAAAGTTTCTCTATCTCGGCCGCGGCGTCCATTACGCCATTGCCCGCGAGGGCGCGCTCAAGCTCAAGGAAATTTCCTACGCGCATGCCGAAGGGTATCCCGCCGGCGAACTCAAGCACGGCCCCAATGCGCTGGTGGATGAGACGCTGCCGGTGGTTGTGCTGGCTACCTGCGACCGGCGCGATCCGGATTCCATGTTGCGCTACCGCAGGACGCTGGAGGTGATGAAGGAAGTAAGATCACGCCGCGGTCCGGTGGTCGCGGTTGCAACCGAGGGCGATACCGACGTGGCAACGATTGCGGAGCACGTGTTCTATGTCCCTTCGGCTCCGGAACTGCTGCTGCCCATCGTCGAAGTGATCCCTCTGCAACTGTTCGCCTATCACGTCGCGGTGAACAAAGGATACGATGTAGACCATCCGCGAAACCTGGTGAAAGCGGTGGTGACGGAATAGCGACGGCAACCGGCTGATTAAGGTTTCGCTGGGCTCATAGGGTCGTCGCCACGGCAAAAGACGCCCAAACACGCCATTACACCAACGCCCGCAATGCCTGCGCCAATCGCCCATGGGGAATTCATGATCGCGCCCACTCCGGAGAAGCGACCACCGGGCTTCGTCTTGATGTCGGCGGCTCCGCACCTTTCATCGCGCGACTTCTGCTCGCCCTCGCGCACGGTGACCCGGTCGGAGTGAGCCGACGCCTTGGCCTGCTGCGGGCTTCGGGAGCGGGCGTCGATATTCACGTCGTTCTTGAGCGCCGATACGGTGACCTTCCCGTCCACGTCGGCAACGTCATACTGAGTCCATTCGGCGTTGTTCACGGGTGTGACGATCAGGCAACCGACTCGAACTCTTAGTCCGCGAGAGGTGTTGACCGAGAGGCTGCCGTGGTCGAGAACCAGTTCGTCGCCTTCAAACTGGATCATGGTCCCGGGTCTGATGTCGGCAGTGGATCCAACGACATTGATCCGGGCGCTGGCAGTGTTCTGCGTCTCGATGAGATCGTTTGAAAACAGGGCGATGGATTCCGGAGCGGGATACTTGTTGACCAGCACGCCCCCGCCCGTGGTGTGCAACATGGCCGCGACGTCGTCAGCCACCAGAGACAGCGGCAGAATCGCGAGCATGGGAAGGCAAACGAAATGTCGCCATTTCAACAGATGTATGCCCCAAAATTTCCGCACGAATAACTACTACAAGCTTAGCCTGCGGCTCTGGAGGCGGGTATTGGCGTGTGTGGTGCCGCAACCGCAGGGGATGCGATGAGCGGCACAAGGTCTTAGGCGCGCGCGAAGTCGATGTATCCCCGTTGCACGTCGGTGCGAATCAGTTTGACGCGAAGCCGGTCTCCCACATCGAGTCCCTGCTGGCCCTGGGCGAGGAGTCCCTCGATGTGGGGCTGCAGCGCGCGCACGAAGGTTCCGTGATCGGTCGCACCGGTAACAATGGCATCGAAGACCTCGCCAATCCGGTGCTGCATGGCAACGGCAGCAAGCCGCTTGGACATTTCGCGCTCGACTTTCTTGGCGGCGTCTTCTTTCTGCGTGCAGTTGGCGGCGATGGCGGTGAGCTCGTCGTCGGAATAAGGATTCTTCTGGCCGGCCAGCAAGGCCTTGATCAGCCGCTGGGTGACCATGTCGGCGAACCGGCGGTTCGGTGCGGTGGAGTGCGTGTAGTCCTGAACTGCGAGACCGAAATGTCCGGGAGCAACCTCGCCCGCGCGCTCCAGGACGTACTCACCGGGACCAATGAGTTTGATCACAATCAGCGAAACGTCCGCGAAATGATCGGGATCAGCCGCTTTGCGGCGCAACAGGAAATCGTTCAGCGCTTTGGAATCGGGCTGCGCGGGAAGTTTTTCGCCTTTAGTCGCGGCCAGTTGCACGATGCGGTCCCAGCGCTCGGGCGTGCGCACAATGCGGCGCAGGGATGAAACCTTCTCCAGAAAGCGCGCGACCACGCCATTAGCGGCGACCATGAAGTCCTCGATCAGTTCGGTGGCGTGGTTCTTCTGCTGTTTTACCACGTCGATGACCTGATCGTTAAGGATGAGGGGATGGAGTTCATCGGTTTGCAGGTTGAGCGCGCCGTGCTGGAAGCGCTGGTCCTTCAGTTTCTGCGCGACCTGATCTTGCAGTTTGAGTTGCGCCTGCAGATCTGCGGACGCCGCAACTTTCGGCGGCGCGGGAGACTTCCCTTCCAGCCAAGCGCCTACGCTGTTGTATTGCAGTTGCGCTTTATTGCGGACCACGGCGCGGTACACGCTCGGCGACTTCACGATTCCGGTGGAATCGACCACGAATTCGATCACCACGCTGAGGCAATCCTGGCTTTCGAGCAGCGAGGTTTTGCCGGTAGAAAGTTCTTCGGGGAGCATCGGGAAATTACGGATTCCGGTGTAGACGGTTGTCGTTTCCTTCGCCGCGTGCTGGTCGATCGCGGTTAGCTTGGGAACGAAGGCGTCCACGTCGGCAATGCCGATCATGATCTTCACATCGCCGTTGGAGCCGCGATCGGCAACCTCAATCTGATCGAGGTCCCGCGAAGTGTCGTTGTCGATGGAGGACCACAACAGATTCCGCAGGTCGCGGATGTCGCCTCCAGCCGCGATTTGCGGCGGATGAGCTTTCAGCTCGGCCAGCTGCAGCGGAACCTGGGGAGGGAAATCCGGTTCGAAACCGTGACGCTGCATGACTTCTTTCGCGGTGGCCTGCAGGTCGAGATGAGAAGGATTCGCGTCTGGCATGAACTCCCCGTGCGGATGTGAGATGGAGTCAAGGCTATCACGGGACGCAGGCAGAGGATTTTGTGGTCGATGGGGATTGTGGAAATCTCTGGAAAAAAAGTTTGAAAATTCGGGATTTTGAAGGTTTCGAGTGAGGCCCGTTTTGGGAGAATTCGGGTGGAACGGGGGGTACCCCCCTCCCCCCTACCCTGGGAAAGCCGTGACTGGCGCGGGGTTTGCAAAAATGGGCTGCAAAATCTTGAGCGCCTAGGGGTTAGAGGTCAAAATCTTGAGCGCAAAGGACTTACGGCCTTTTTTGCCGTGGATGTTTGTACCGCTAGCGCCTTGACTATCATCTGCTCTTTGGGTTTTGAGGTCAAGGTTGGATGTCACAAGGGTGAGCTGTGGGAAACTTGTTCGGGTGGCTTACACAACTTCTGGACCTTGTCTCCCCCGTTCTCACCCAGTCCGCCCTCGATCCTGTTGGGTCGTGGGATGCGCGGGCCTTGAGAATGTCTAGTCACTAATTCTTTCTAGCTAGCTTGGCTTGTAACTTTTCATTTTCCAGATAGTCACTTCCTCGCAAAATTACTGACAGCCCTTGCTTTTTAAATGCATTTTCAATCTTGAGAATTTGTTCCAAGGTCAGATAATTCTCGTAGTATATGAAGACTCGCTTCGAGAAAACCACGTCTTCAGAACTCGCCGCCTCCGAATCCCCGGGCGCTGCTTTTCCCGTGACTTTCATATTTGCCCACTGATCATTCAGAGCTGTTTGATACTTAGTCGATAGCGCAACAGACACATCGAAAACTTCAGAAGTTGGCCAGACATAGAACGATAAGAACCTGCTTGCGCTACTCAACTGAGCAACGACCACATAGTCCACTAGTGATTCTGTTTTGAGGCTAGCGCCAGTGCTAATCTTCATAGCATAAGACGACGTGTAGGTATATGGCGGTTGGGAAAAGTCCGTGTTAAACAAATCAAAAAGCGTTAGTTGATCAGGGCGATACCTAAGTCTGCACTCGGACAATTCGGTGTTAGGATTTTTCTTGATGCCGTTGGGCGTTGATAGGTAATTGAATATTTGGTTTTGGGAAATTACATCGTCGCACCGCTTTTGTGCGTTAGGCCGTGCTGGCGTCGGCTGATCTTTGACCATCTGGGGCTTGATGTAGCTAGCCACGGCCCGGGCGATATTATCTGTAAACTCTCTGGTGCTGCTTTTCAGCAGCACACCCACTTCAAGAAGAATAGCGGACATAACGACAAATAGTAGGCAGTACCAGAACAATTGTACGCGCCGACTCTTGTCGGCGACCGCCCCCGAACGATGGAGGGCTACCAGTGCGATGGCGTCACCTGCTAAAAATATCGGGGTGTAGACAATCACGCCCACTATGCCACCGATAACCCCGATGATGGCCAAAAACAAGGGCTGCTCAACAAGATCCAAGAGTCGATGCCATCCACTTTTCTTGGGTTTATCGGTTGGCTTAAGCTCAGCCACGGGACCCAGGGCTTCCGGATGCTTCTTGTACCAGCGGGAGCTATGCCAACTAGGCGTTTGCATGAAGCTGATTGCGGCGAGGCACAGTAGCCAATCCTTCGATGTTCCGTAAGGCTGCTCGGCCATACGTGGCATTGTCGCAGAGTTGCGACGAAAAGCGGTCAGGGTTCGTCCTGCCCACGCCCGCAAAATCCCCACCCTACGGTCGCAAAAGGCGCGACGTCAGGATGGGCCATCTGCGGGAAAAAAAGGAGTCAAAATCCCCACTTCTCGCAAAGAACGCGAGAAATGGGGCACCCGACTTGGGAACATTTTTAGGCCAGCTGGCGTGCAGGCGTTGGACGTCGGCGTTGGTGTAGACGCGAATGGCGTGGGGCCTGTGGGATTTCCAGAACGCGGCCGTGTCGCCGAGTGGGACTCCATATCCACGCAGGCGCAGTGACTGCACGGTGGTCATTCCGGTGACTCCGGAATCGAGGATGCTCGCGGGCAGGGCGATGGTGGGCTCCGCCGAGGTGATTTCGACGTCGCTGATCGGCTGGTAACCGTAGTAGACCGGGAACAGATCGGCCTGACGCCGGAGTTCGGGATTGGCGACGAACGGTTCATTTTCGACAGCCGGTCCAATTTGGGGCAGGCTTGGGATTCCGGGAAGAGGCGCTTCGAGAGAAAGCGACGGTGTAGCGATAGGCTGGGCAAAGAGTGGCGAGCCTGAAGTCATCAGGTATTGCGGACCGACGGGAAAGTTCGTGTCCTGGGCGGCGCTGATTCCAGCCAGGGCAAGCAATGAGCAGAACAGGGTTGCGAGACGCATAGCGGCCTCCGGCAATGTCGTGCCGCCTATTATGAGACGAAAAGGGAGGAAATGCCAGAGGCTTTTGGCCCCAATTGCGGCTTCTGGCGCGGGTTTGGGACTTGCCGGGAACTGGACGAGCGTCTCCCCGGCTGAAGCGCTTCCGAGGCCGCCCGAGGATTAGGGTTTGGCTGCTTCCGGCGCCGGGGTCTGAGTCTGGGGCTGGGGCGGAGTTGAGGTTCTGGTGTACACGATCTTCTTAGTACCGCCCTCACAGGTACCCACCACCTTGCCGTCCCCTTCCTTGTCGTCCTTGGCCATGATTTCGAGCGTGTAGGACTTCACACCCTTCGCGTCCATCTTTTTGGCGATTTCGGTCTTCAGCTCTTCACAGGGTTTGGCCGCTTGCCCGTAAGCGGACGTCAACGCAAGTAACAGTCCAGCGATCGGCAATAATCGTTTCATCGTGCAATCTCCTTCACTGCAATGTCGGATCCCGAGGAGACAATGTTTACACCCAAACTGTCCTGCGATCCAGATTACGAACGAGTTCCGCACTTCGTGCGGATCCCAGGCATTAACCCGTCGTGCCCTTGGCCGCGTTTTGCCGCTCGCGGTGGTTGGCGCGGATGACGTAGAACATATAGAGAACGACGGCCGCATTTCCTACGAACAACGCGCAGCGAAAGACGGTAATGCCGCGCATGAGTTCGCGGACCTCCATGGGCAGCAGCAGAGCGCCGGCAACCAGGGCCAGCCACTCGGCCCAGGTGAATCCCTTCCACAGGCCATAGGCTTCGGTGAAGCGCAGGGCGGCGTAGGCGAAGGCGATGCGGGCCGCAGCCCACAGGCGGGCGTCGGTGATGCTGTCGGCAAAGTCGAGAAAGAGTTGCGCCGAACGGCGATCGGTATTGATGTGCAACCGGACGAGAAGACTCTCGGCGTACAGCCAGAGATCTTTGTGGACGAGGGCGAGGGCGCACACTCCCATCAATACCACGAAGACGCCCTTGCAGAATTCGAACGTGGCTACGGCCCGGAGCACACGCCGTTGGCGGCGGTGGGGATCTGGCTTGGCTCCGGACTCGGGCATGTCGGTGGCGGCGACTCAGAGGCAGAGTATCACGGGCGGGATGGCAAGGACAGTATCAGAACCCCAGGTATCATGATCCCAAACAGAACCCCACTTCTCGCAACAGACGCGAGAAATGGGGCGCCCGGTTCCTGCCGCTTGGGTTGCGGAGGTTCGTTCTTACCTCGGTAACTGGAGAGGATGCGGGCAAGATGTAAGGATCGGAGCGGGAGATGAACTATGCGACGATTTGTCCTGTGTCTGTCGATTGTGATCGTGCTGGGCGCCAGTTCGTGGGCGCAACCTACGGCGGCCGCCACGCAAACTACGCCGCAGACCGCGCGGCAGGCGCTGCTGGAAATGTTTTTCAGCAAGACGCCGGGGACGCTCGCCATGCATCTGCCAATGGCCACACGCGCGGCGTTGGAGAAGGCGGGAGCGCTGAAATCACTGGAGCAGTATTCCCAGCTGATCGGCCAGCTGCAGACGCAGGGGCAAACCGTGCAGACGTTCGAGACTGGGTCGGTGTTGCTGGCCACGAACGATCCTAAGACGGAGGTAAAGGCAGACATCACGGTGGAGAATGACTCCCTGCGCGGCGATCAGGACGACATCGAGTTGACGTTTCACATGTACAAGAATGGGCAGGAGCAGCCGAGCCCGTTCCGGTCGCTGTTCACCTTCTCGATGAAGCAGGAGGGACAGGTGTGGACGCTGAACGAAATTTCGGTGACGATTCACGTGCCGCTGGCGGACCCAGCCTTTTTGAAAGCAATGACCGAGAAGATGACGCCGCAAACCGGCGCGACTGGCGGGTTCACGCCGCGGCCGGAAACTTCGGTGCAGCCGGGCGGCAACGACGCGATGGTGGTGGCGGCGATGCGAACCATTCTGACGGCGGAAGTGGCGTACGCCAGCGCTTATCCAAACGTGGGATTTACGTGCACGCTTTCCGATCTGGACGGTTTTGGCGGCGGCGCACCGAATGAGCACCAGGCCATGCTGATCAATAGCGGGCTGGCGAGCGGGAAGCGGTACGGTTATGTGTTCACGCTTTCTGGATGCGGTGGGACGCCGGCTACCAGCTTTCATCTCACGGCTGCGCCGAATGGAAACAGCTATGGGCGGAAAGCGTTTTGTGTGGATCAGTCGGCGGTGATTCGGTCTTCGAGCGATGGGAATCCGGCGACGTGTGTGGCTAGTGGGGCGCCGGTGCAGTAGTAACGACGAACTTTCTCGCAGCCGGCCAGGTGCGCGGGCGAGACGCCCCCGCGACAGCCGGCAGGATGCCGGCGCTACTTTTTTCGAATGGCGGCTCGGAGTTCGGCGACGATTTCCTGCGATGCTTTGATGGCTGCGGCGTGCTGGTTCACGTTGAAAGAGATTGCGCCTACGCGGGCGTGGCCGCCTCCGCCATAGCGCTCGCAGATGCGGGCCAGGTTCACTTCGGGCTCCTGCGGGGCCCAGGGGTTCGATCCCACCGAAACTTTTACGCGAAAACTGCTTTTGCTGAGTCCGACGCTGTAGACCGACTCCGGGTGCAGGTAGTACGGAATGAATTTGTTGTAGCCCTCGAGATCGTGGTCGGTGACGTCGAAAAAAATGGTGGCGTCCTTGCACTCGGTGCGCTGTTCAAGAATCCCGATGGAGAGTTCGTGGCGCTTGAGCAGTGGCGGAAGCAGCGGCGCTACGAACTTCTCTTCGAGAATTTCTGCTAAGGACTTGGTGGCCAGCAGCGGAATCAGGTTTGGGACAAAACCGTGGTCGGGGGCGGATTCGATCACCATGGTCAGCTTCATGGCAGGCGCTTCCATCTCGACCGCGGTCTTGGCGTCGGGATAAAGGGCGCCGTCGATGATGTCGGTCCAATGGACGAGATCGGCCATGGACGAGGGATCGAAGCCGAAGCGCTGCTGCGCGATCATGGCGATGAAGCTGGTGCAGGACTTGAAATCGGGATCGTAGAACTTGCGGTTGCTCTGGTCCTGCTCGAAGTGCTCGGCGTCTGAGGACGAGAGGAAGGCGCTCTCGTGGTGGTCGAACCACCAGGTAATTTTGGGCGAGCTGGAGTATTTGAAGTCGACGATGGCGTTCTCGTCGCCGTCAAATTGATTTTCGTCGAACAGCGCCCCGGCGCGGTGGACCAGGCCGGTGAAGACGAACTCGGCGTCGCCGCGAATGCGTTCGCGATAGAAGCGGGAAAATAACGCGGCGGAGGAGGCTCCGTCAAAGCATTTGTCGTGATAGAAGACCCGTACTCGCAATGAATTCCCCAATCGCCCAGCAGATTCCCGCGAGTCAGGCCACGCAGACGGCGTGGAATGGCGACGCGGGTAAAAGCTAATAGGATTGACAGCTTACAGGAAGAAAGTCAAGGGCGGGAGTTTGCGGGTAGTGGCTCAATTTGGATTTCTCTGCGGCCTCTACGGGCGTTCTCTGCGATCTCCGCGGTTAAAGTCTCTTGCCTTTCATGCGTAAGTTGAGAGACTTTAACCGCAAAGTTCGCGAAGAAAAGCCGCAGAGGTCGCAGAGAAAACCCAAATTGAGCCACTGTCAGTTTGCGTGGTGAATGCGGCAGAGAAAAACCATGAACCACGAAGGACACGAAGTATCACGAAGGGATTGATTTGCTGGTGCTTCCTTCGTGTGACTTCGTGTCCTTCGTGGTGATGGCCTTCTAGTATTCCTGAATTCCTACACGACGTTTGCCTGCTTTTCCGCCAAGTCACCGATCACGGGCAGCTTGTACATCTGGCCTTGATTGGCCTTAAGGAGGAGGATGATCCAGATGATGAAGAAGCCCACAACCATGGCCATCCACAGGAAAAACATGACCAGATGCCCGAGAATCGGGATGAACGCCAAAACGGCAGAGAGGATAACCAAGGCAATCCAGATCGCGAACCCCGCCACGTGCAGGAAAAGATTCTGGAACGCATGGAACCGGACAAACCGGTTCTTGTTGTAAGGCTCCATCACCAGAAAGATGATTGCTGGAATAATAGTGATGTATGCCAACATTCCGGCCACATTGTCCGTCATGCCTCCGGTGCTCGCCTGCGGAATAGGGGGGGCGGTGGCGGCTCGGCCTGCACACGCTGCACACGTGGTGGTGCCGTCCGCGATCTGTGCACCGCACATATTGCAAAAGGCCATAGGGGTGTCCTCCTCGAGTCGTTTGGTGGGAAGCGTGCGGCTCTACAGGCCGCGCGAGACCGCTGCCAAGCGACGCTGCGGCAAGGTACCAAAAAGGCTCAGGGAAAGCAATCGACAATTTCTCGGCGCAGAAGGAGCCTGGCGGTTTGCCGAAAAGTTTTCTTGTACGGCTGAGCGTCCCTCAGCGGCTAAACAGTATGCTGAAAAACTCAGTTGGTCGAAGAAAAACGACGACGAGGGCTGAAGCCCCAGATTAATTTTCAACGGGTTACGCGGCCCTAAAGGGCCGCTCTTCCACGGTAGCACCGACAAATCCGAGTTTTTCAGCAAACTGTGAAGCCCCGATTAATTTTCAACGGCTTACGCGGCCCTAAAGGGCCGCTCCTCCACTGTAACAGCGACAAGCCCGAGTTTTTCAGCAAACTGTAAAGCCGCGGTTGATTTTTCTGGACTTAAGGCGCGGCTTAAAGCCGCGCCCTTTCACGACCAGACAGAATCGTGCGTTTTTCTGCAGCCTGCTAGGGTTCGCCGACCTGCTGGGCGGCAAAATCGCCGAGCAGCGGGAGTTTGAACATCTCTCCCTGAAAAGCCTTGACCACCAGAACCAGCCAGATGACGACGATAGCGAGCGCAACCACCATGGAGACCAGCAAGACCAGCAGCGGTCCAAGGACTGGGATGATGAACAGCACAACACTGGCGAGCTTGAGCGCGATGGCGAACAGAATTCCCGCGCCGAGGAGCAGGAGACATTGGATGGAGTGGAAGCGCACAAACCGATTTTTGTTATACGGCGCGAGAACGAGGAACAGGATCGCAGGGATGAATGTGCAATAGGCGAGGGCACCCGCGATGTTCTCGGGAAAAGGACCGACCTTGCCCTGGGCGCGGGTTTCGGTGTGCATGGATCGTCCGCAACTGGGGCAGAAGGCGGCCGTGTCGGGCATTTGGGCAGCACAATGCGGGCACGAGATCAGCGTGACGTTGGACGGATCCACTGTGGGGCACGATATCAAAACGCCGGGTGGGCGGCAAATGGGGGCTGCAGTTGCGCTTCACTTGCACATTGACGCCGAGCCGCACGGATAGTATGTTTCGTGCAATTTTCTGTGCCGCCGAAAAGATGCGGCACACACCGGGAGGCTGAATGGCGTCATTCTGCGAAGGGTGCGGGAACAGCGTGTCGACAGACGATAAATTCTGCCGGGCCTGCGGGAGAGTGGTTTCCGACGGTTCTGCGGCAATGCCCGGAGCTAGTGCGCCGCCGGTTCCGGTTGCAAACGCGGAGACGAGCGGAAAAGCGATTGCCAGCTTGATCTGCGGGCTGCTTTTCTTTATCCCCTTGCTCTTTATCGGAGCGATTGTTTTTGGCCACATGGCTCTCTCGGAGATTCGCAAGAGTGCCGGACGGCTGAAAGGCGAGGGCATCGCCATGGCGGGACTCGTACTTGGGTACATTTGGATTGCAGGAATTCCAATCATTCTGATCGTGGCGGCGATCGCCATCCCGAACCTGCTGCGGGCACGGATGGCGGCCAACGAGTCGTCCGCCGTAGCGGCGGTGCGGACGTTAAACACGGCGGAGGAGGCCTATGCACAAGACCATCCTCAGGCTGGGTACACTTGCTCCTTGGCTGATCTAAATCGGCTTATCGACAGCACCTTGGCGGGCGGGCGGAAGTATGGATACGTTTTCGAGTTGAAGGATTGCGCGGCGGGAGCAGAGGGAGCGGCCATTGCGAAATACCGGGTGGTCGCCTATCCGATGACCGTGAACCAAACGGGAATGCGGGCGTTTTGTTCTGACGAATCCGACGTCATCAAAGTTGACGCCAGCGGCTCGGCGCAGGGCTGCTTGGAGAACGGCAGCGTGCTGTAAGTGAGCTTATGCGCCGATGACTCTGCCCAGCTGCGGACAATCTCGTAGAGAGGAGTGGCACGGATGAGTTCGTTCTGCCTGGGCTGCGGGAACAGTATGGCCGCGGGGGAACGATTTTGCGGGATCTGCGGACGAGATTCTCTGGCCGGGTCGGCAACGGCGGTCGATCCGGCGGTGGCATTTGGGCTGGCACCGGAAACCAGCGGCAAGGCGATCTTCAGCTTGATCTGCGGGATCCTTTTCTTTCTCCCGCTCCCTCCGTTCTTTATTGTCGCGGTGATCTTCGGACATTTGTCGCTTTCGGAAATCCGCATGAGCGGGGGCCGGCTGGCGGGAAGAGGATTCGCGATCGCAGGACTGGTCCTGGGCTACCTGGGAGTGGCGGCGATGGTTGCGCTGGTCGTTTTCGTAGTCTCGAATCGCAAGTCCTGGGACAGGTCGGTTGCTGAGACAGCGATCGCGAGCAATGAAAACTCCACAGTGTCCGCGGTGCGCACTTTGAATACGGCGGAGATCGCCTATGCGCAGGCTCACCGGGAATCCGGTTACACGTGTTCCCTCACTGAGCTGTCGGGCGCGTGGGGAATCAGTCGAGACCTGGCTCGTGGCAGGAAGAACGGATATGTGTTTGAGTTGCAAGGCTGCACGGCCGCAAAGGCGAACGGACCGATTGTGAAGTACCAGGTGGTGGCGTACCCGGAGAATTCAAAGAAGGCTGGAACGCCGGCATTTTGCTCGAATGAATCAGACATGATCCGAGTGGCGCGCAGCGGATCTCCGGAAGAATGTTTGCGGAGCGGCGTTGATTTGTCGGCGACGGAGATCGATCACCCGCATAATTAGCGTTGTGTAGCTCTCCGCCTTTCTGTCGAATTCAGAGTGGGCGCGGCGTGTGGTTCTTTTTGCGGCAGTCTTCGCAGACCCCATAAATCTGAAATGTGTGCCGGGTGGTGAGGTAGTGATATTTGCGGCCGATTTCCTGCTCGAGCTCGCCGACCTCCTGGGAAAAGAACTCGACTGAACTGCCACAGTCGGTGCAGACCATGTGGTGGTGACTGCGGCGGTTGTACTGGTGCTCGTAGCGGGCGATGCCGTCGTGGAAGGCGACTTCGCTGGCCAGGCCACACTCGGCGAGGAGCTTCAGAGTGCGGTAGACGGTGGTGTAGCCGATGCGCGCGTCTTTTTTCTGTACAAGGCGATGAAGCTCATCCGTGGAGAGATGGTCGCGGGTTTCAAGAAACGTGCGCAGAATGGTGTCGCGCTGGGCGGTCTGCTTCAGGCCGACGCCTTTGAGATGGCGGTGCAGGATGTCCTGGGCTTCGCGGACCATCTGGCGGGAGATGGTGGGCTGATCATCGATGCGTTTTTGGAGCATGGGGAGTGGAACTGAAGTGTCAGGATATCATCCGGCATCTTGAAAATGAAATTCATTTTCAGCGGCGGGCCGGCTTGGGGAGCGCGGAATACAATCTCTACAATAGAATCGCTGGAATAGAATCCTGAACTAGAATCAAAGATTCCTCATGACTACCCTGGCAGAGATCAGCCCACCCAAATCGCGCCGGACGTTCCCTTCCAGCATTTCCCGCATTCTGCTGTGGCTGTTGCTGGCCGTGGTAGTGGTGCTGGCGGGCGTGGTGGGGTATGCCTACTACGTCGCGCACTCGGCTCTGCCCCAGCTCGACGGGCGGTTGCAGATCGGCGGGCTGGAAGGGCCGGTCACGGTGACGCGCGACAGTCACGGCGTACCGGCGATCGAGGCGGCCAGCTTTACGGATCTTTTCTTCGCGCAGGGATACGTCACGGCCCAGGACCGTTTATGGCAGATGGACGTGATGCGCCGCTACGGCAGTGGAGAGTTGTCCGAGATTTTTGGCGAGGACACGCTGAAGGTCGACCGGGAGCAGCGGATTCTTGGACTGCGAGCGGCGGCGAAGAAGGCGATTGAGATGGCCAGCCCGCGCGATCGGAGTTTCCTGGAAGCCTACACCCGCGGGGTGAACGCCTACATCGGGACGCGCGGTGACCGATTGCCGATTGAATTCCGCATGCTGCGCTATGCGCCGAAGCCGTGGTCCATGGAGGACTCGGTAGTCATTGCCTACGTGCTGGTCAAGGATCTGAACTATCACTATTTTTTCGACGCGCTCAGCCACGAAAAGATTCTGGCCAAGCTGGGGCCGGAGTTGACCGCGGACTTGTATGTGAACCGTTCCTGGCACGACCGTCCGCCGACGGTGATGCGGGAGGATCTGACGGAGCCGGATAACTCGGGTGGACCGGATGATGAAGATGACGACGATTCTCCCGACAACTCGGTGACGCAGAGAAAGGTTCCATTGATTGCGCCGGCTGCTTCGCCGGTCGAGGATTTGCCGGTGAATGGGTCGAATGATTGGGTGGTTTCCGGGGCACACACGGTGACCGGCAAGCCGCTGCTCTCGAATGATATGCACCTCAACCACCAGATGCCCAACCTGTGGTACGAGGTGCACCTGCACTCCGGCACTTTTGACGTTGCGGGCGTGACGTTGCCGGGGATGCTGTATGTGATCGTGGGGCACAACCAACGCATCGCATGGGGATTCACCAATATCGGCCCAACCGTGACCGATGTCTACATTGAGAATTTCAACGAGCAGGGCGCGTATCAGACGCCGAGCGGATGGGTGCAGCCGGAACATCGCACCGAGGTCATTCACGTGAAGGGCAAGCCGGATGTGAGCGTGGATGTGAAGATCACGCGACACGGGCCGGTGATCACAGAGCTCGTTGCGGGCGAAACGCGGCCGCTGGCATTGCGCTGGACGCTCTACGACGGGCTGCACATCCCATTGTTCGATGTGGATTCGGCACAGAACTGGGAAGAGTTTCGGCGAGCGTTTTCGCAGTTGGACGCGCCGGGGCAAAACGTGGTGTATGCCGACGTCGATGGAAATATTGGATATCAGGCAACGGGCAAAGTTCCGATCCGCGCGGCGGGGGACGGCAGCCTCCCGGTGAGCGGCGCGGACAACGCGCACGAGTGGACTTCGTATATTCCGTTTGAGAAGCTGCCCAGCGTCTACAATCCGCCGTCGGGAATCATCGCCACGGCGAACGGAAGAATCACGCCAGACGGTTATCCGAATTCGATCAGCATGGAGTGGGAAGCTCCGTGGCGCACGGCGCGGATCTATCACGTGCTGGAATCGGGACGGCAGTTCTCTGCGGCGGACATGCTGGCACTGCAGACCGACATTCAATCGGAGGCAACCCTGTTTGCCGCGGAGCGCCTGGTTTACGCGGTGGATCATGCCGCAAAACCCACTGCGCGCGCGAAACAGGCCGCCGACCTGATGCGCAGCTGGGATGGCCGCATGCTGGCTACTTCGGCAGCACCCACCATCGCCGAAAATGCGATCGGCGAACTGCGCCGCCTGCTGCTCGAACCAAAATTGGGAGCGGCTCACTCGCAATCTCGCAAGGATGCCGACTCCGAACTCTTTAAAGAAACCGAGAAGAACGCCGTCAACTGGAAGACCTACTCGTGGCTGCAGAGGTCGGTGTGGATGGAGAACATCCTGCTCCATCGGCCCAAGCGGTGGCTGCCCGACGAATATCCGAATTATGACGAACTGCTGACGGCCGCGGTCGAAGCTGCGGTCAACCATCCGCAGGCGCCGAAGGATTTGGCGTCGTGGCACTGGGGAGCGTTCAATGCGGTGGAGATTCAGCATCCGATTCTGGGAAAGATTCCGCTGATCCGGCGCTGGTCGGGACCGGGAGTGCGGGAGCAGTCGGGCAGCGGATATACGGTGAAGGCAGTGACGCGGTCTCACGGGCCGTCGGAGCGCTTCACTGCGAATCTGGCGGACCTGGATCAGTCGACGCTGAACACAGTGACCGGACAAGGTGGAAACTTTCTGAGCCCGTACTACATGGACCAGTGGAAGGCATGGTACGACGGAACCACGTTTCCTTTGCCCTTCAGCGCGAAGGCAGTGGACGCTGCCAGGGCGCACAGGCTGGTGTTGGAGCCGATCAAATAGGCATCCACCCCGAGGGCTAAAAAGCCCAGATTAATTTTCAACGGCTTTACGCGGCCCTAAAGGGCCGCTCTTCCACGGTAGCACCGACACGGTAGCACCGACAAATCCGAGTTTTTCGGCAGACTGTAAGCTGGCATTGCTTTGTTTCGACTTACGGCGCGGGTTGAAGCCGCGCGCTTTCAAACCGGCCGCGCCCTTTCAAGGCAAGACAGAATCGTGAGTTTTTTCCGCAGCTTCTTAGAGTCGGGCGGCGACCCGGCTGGCAAGATCCTTGAGCTGCTTCTCGACTGCCGAAGCGGAATCGACAGGAGCAAGGTTGAGGTAAAAACGAACTTTTCCGCTGCGTACGTGGAGCGCGTGGGACTCGTCAAAATAGGCCTCGTCTCCGAGGCCGGTCACGGGCGTTTGCCGACCATAGAATCTGCTCAACCTGGCAAAAAGATCCTTGGAATCAGCAGGCGAGGGATCGACGTAGGCTCGGAACCAGAGCTTGCTTTCCTTCGCCAGGTAATTGCAATCCGTTCCCGTCGCGGTGTTGGCGAAGGGACGGGGAGCGACGGTCTTTTGTGGGGAATCGTAGGTTCGTCCTAACGTCTTGCTCACTTCGGCTACCGGCAGCAGCGAGCAGAGGTCGGAAGGCGGTTCGGCGGCGCTGGCCGATTGAATCGCACAGACGGCGAGCAACGGGGCGACGATCAGCGATAGTTTTCTTACGAACGGCATGTGGCACCCCTTTCCTCTAATCCTCTAACCGGCAGGATTATATAGCAGCGGAGAGCGAGGGCGGGATGGACCTGCGGCGAGCTCTGTCGAAAATCCCCACCCTTCGGCTTCGCTCAGGGCAGGCTTTCTCGCGCAAAGAACGCGCGAGAAATGGGGCACCCGGCTACTGAGATTCAGCCTTGACGATTGCCATGATCGACGCGTGCGAGGGCGGGACGCCCCTTCGGCAAGCTCAGGGCAGGCTCTCGCGACGGCCGGCAGAGCCTGCCCTGAGCGAAGTCGAAGGGATGCCGGCACTACGCTTAGAAGAAATCGATTGCCTTGACGTCGCCTACGTAGCCGACGATTTCGACGGTCCCCTGGGGGATGAAATCGGCGTTGATCAGCAAGGTATCGGTGAGGGTGTCGTACACACGCAGGTTGCCGCCTTCGGCCACGTACTCGACGGGGCGGGTGGTAAAACCCTGCAGGCCGTTCACGTTGCCGTTGTCCGGAGGGATGACCACAGAGTTGTCGGCAGTGCGGTAGATGGCAAGACAGCCGCGGACTTCCCCGCTCGGATTATTCACGTTGCCGATGTTCGTGCAGTCGTGCGAGCCGATGAAGAGCTGGCCCAGAACGTTCAAATCCATGCGGTCATGGAAGCCGTCGGGGATGGCGATTTCGGTGCCGGGATTGTTGAAGTACGGGTCGGTCATGGAACTGACGTCGACAATATCGAGCGTCCCGCAGTAGGTCGCTTCGGTCTTGGCGGCGCCCGTAATCGAGGTGCAGAGGGGTCCGGTCGGAGTGCCATTTCCGGCAACATAAAGTTGCGTCCCGTTCAGAAAACCCATCGTAGCGCCATTCACGTTCACCGGCGCGCCCACGGCGAAGGTCGATAAGTCCAGGGTCTGCACACTGGCTTGGGTGCCACCACACTCCGCGCCGCAGTTCAAAATGTAGGCAGTATTTCCGCTGATGACGGCGTAGACGGGGCGGTCGAAGCCGGGGACGATCGTACACACCGCATTCGGAGGATTGGTGAGACAACTCGTGTCCACGGGAGGAACGGCAAGGCCGGGGGTCAGCACGGTCACCGAGTCGGAGTCGTTGCTGAAGACCAGGAGCTGGCTGCCGCCGTCATTGGCGATCACGGTTTGAGCGTTGGTGACGGCTATGGTGGTGAGCACAGAGTTGGAGAAATTCATCTGCTCGACGGCACCGAGGACAGAAAAGCCGGTGACGGTGGCCGTGGGGACTGCGGCAAATCCGATCCCGTTGGATCCTGGCAACACCATGCTCGCGGTGGGGCCGGGAAGGCGGATGTTGCCGATTGAACTTTCCTTGGTGGTGTCCGTTGCGTAGACAGTGTTAGAGCTGACATCGAAGGCCGCCGCAATGTTCAGGGACGGCGTTACCGCCATCAGGCCCGGTGAACTTCCAGCACTGATCCTACCGCCCCGCGCCGGAAAATCGGTATAACCATTGACAATAACCAGGCCACCGAAGTTGGTGGTCGATGTGGTCCCCTGGGAAGCCAGAACGCGGTTAGTCAGGCCGCTGGGCGGACCCGCCGTCTTGGTGCTTCCACCACAGGAAACGAAACTCAGGCAGGCCCCTACTCCAAGCACAAGAACGAGGATGCGTCTCTTCAAACGACAGGCTCCTAACGACATGAAAAAGGGAGATTTAATTGCGAAATGGTGGATTATAACAGACCCAGAACCCGGCCTCACGCGGGGCTCGCTGAAATTGCGTTGAGATACTCCCACTCTTCGTGACAGTGCCCGCGCAGCGCCGTGGAGATGCACGAAATGGTCTTCATCCTGTATTCTCAGAAAACATATGGCGGCTGACTTTCTTGCCCGGATCAAGCAATCCCCCGTGTTGTGCGACGGCGCCATGGGGACGCTGCTCTACGCCAAAGGCATTTTCATTAACCGGTCCTACGATGAACTGAATCTCTCCCAGCCCGACTTGATTCGCGGGATTCATCACGAATACCTGCAGGCCGGGGCCGAAATTATTGAAACCAATACTTTCGGTGGCAACTCTTTCCGCCTGGGACGGCACAGTTTGGCGGACAAAGTTCGCGACGTCAATCGGGCCGGCGCTCGCCTGGCTCGTGAAGCCGCCAAAAGCTTCGATGTATGGGTGGCGGGATCGGTTGGCCCGCTGGGTACCAGAATCGAACCCCTGGGCAAGACTTCGTTCCAGGAGGCTCGTGAGGCATTCCGCCAGCAGATTGAGGTGCTGGTGGAAGGCGGCGTCGATCTGCTGATTCTCGAGACCTTCGGATATCTCGAAGAGATTCACCAGGCGATGCTCGCGGCGCGGGATGTGAGCGCCACGCTGCCGATCGTGGCCCAGGTCACCATTGACGAGGACGGCAACTGCCTCGACGGCTCCGACCCGCAGCAGTTTGTTCCCAAGCTTGAGGAATGGGGAGCGGACGTCATTGGCTGCAACTGCAGTGTAGGTCCAGTGGCGATGCTGGACGCGATGGAGCGAGTACGTGCGGCGACGTCGCTGCCGCTGGCGGCCCAGCCGAACGCGGGCATTCCGCGGTCGGTGGACGGCAGGAATATTTATTTGTGCTCGCCGGAATACATGGCGAGTTATGCGCGCAAGTTTGTGGCGGCTGGGGTCCGGCTGGTGGGTGGGTGCTGCGGGACGACTCCAGAACACATCCGGGTGATGAAATCGGCGCTGCGGGTGGGCGAGGCCAGAGGTAAGGCGGTTGCGGGGCAGGTGACGGGCGGCGCGACGAAAGTGGCGGCGACTCCGGCCGTGCCGCTGGAAGAAAGGTCGTTGCTGGGTGCCCGGCTGGCTCGTGGCGAATTTGTCACGATGGTGGAGATCGTGCCACCGAAAGGGATCGACGTTCGTAAGGAGGTCGAGGGCGCGCGCTTTCTAAAATCGGTAGGAGTGGATGCGGTGAATATTCCAGACAGTCCGCGGGCGTCGGCGCGCATGAGCAATCAGGCGCTGTCGCTGCTCATTCAGCGGGACGTCGGCATTGACGCGATTCTGCACTACACCTGTCGCGATCGAAACGTGCTGTGCATTCAAAGCGACTTGCTGGGAGCGGCTGCGGTGGGGATTCGAAATCTCATCTGCATTACTGGCGATCCGCCGAAGATGGGGAACTATCCGGACGCGACTGCGGTGTTTGATGTGGATGCCATCGGGCTGGTCAACATCGTGCACAACTTGAATCGCGGGCTTGATCTGGGCGGGAATCCGATCGGAACCGGAACTGGCTTTGTGATTGGGGTGGGAGCCAACCCGGGGCTCACTGATATGGATGAAGAGATTCGCCGGTTCGAGTACAAGGTGCAGGCCGGAGCGGAATATGTCGTGACCCAGCCGGTGTTCGATCTGCGCCTGCTGGAAAACTTTCTAAAACGGATTGAGCATTGCCGGATTCCAGTCGTGGCCGGGATATGGCCGCTGGTCAGCGTGCGCAACGCCGAGTTCATGAAGAATGAGTTGAGGGTATCGGTGCCGGATGCGATTCTGGAGCGCATGGCGCGGGCGCAGAACCCGGAGGCGGCGCGGGCTGAGGGCGTCGCGATTGCGCGAGAAATGCTGATTGCCGCCCGGCAGATGGCGCAGGGAGCGCAGATCAGCGCGCCCCAGGGGCGGTACACCTCGGCGGTGGATGTGTTGGAGGCGCTGGGAACCAATACGTCAGCCGCTCCGTAATGCACAGCGGCTGGCTATTCGGTTCGAATCGCCACGAGCGGTTCGATCGCAGCGGCGCGACGCGCCGGCACGAGACTGGCTGCGAGCCCGACTAAGACAAATGCTATTGACACTCCTGCGAATGTGACTGGGTCGGTGGGGCTGACCTGGAACAACAAATCCTGCAGCAATCTCGTGACAACGAGCGAGGCGGCGGCGCCGATCATGGCGCCCGCCAGCGAAAGCACGAGCGCTTGTTTCAATAGGAGCGACAGGATGTCCATAGGTCTCGCGCCCAGGGCGCGGCGAATTCCTATTTCTTTCGTGCGCCGCACCACGGAATATGAAATGACCCCGTAGAGTCCGAGCACCGCCAACAGGGCCGCCGTGCCGGCAAATGCTCCCAGCAGCTTCATCATCAACCGGAGCTGGCCCTCGGAATCGCTAACCATATCGTCCATGGTGGAGATCGTCGACAAGGGCTGATCGCGGTCAATGGCCAGCACTTGCGCGCGAACGGAGTTGGCAAAACTCAGCGGATCCCCGGTGGTGCGCACTGCCAGCATCGCCGACTGCGGCGGCTTCTGGTCGCATGGAAGGTAAAGTTCCGCTCTCGGATCGTCGTCCCGGCCGGAGTGTCGCACGTTGGCCACGACGCCGACAATCTCCACAGGTCTCTCGTCGGCGCCAAGAAGAATGCGGTGGCCGATGGGGTCAGGCCCCGCCGGATAGTGCGGCCAGAAAAGCCGGACCAGATTTTCATTGACGATTGCCACCGGTACTGATTTCACGTTGTCCTGTGCAGTGAACTCTCTTCCCCGATGCAGCGCGATTCGCATGGTTCGGAAATACGCCGGGGAAATGTCCTGGAAGATGCTGATAGGCCGTTCATTCAGTTTGAGGGGAGGCACTCCTGCCGGTTGCACGGGAGCTCCCATCCACGTGTCTTCCATGGGAAGCGTGAGACTTACCGCAGCTCCGCGGACTCCTGGGATGGCCTGCGTCCGTTCGATAAGTTCCCGGTAGAACTCTGCCCTTTTCGCATCGGTATCGTAGCGAGCAGGGGACAAGGAAATCTTGGCGGTAAGCAGGCTGGTGGTTTGAAATCCTGGGTCGACGCGATACACCCGAGCCAGGCTTTCGATCAGTAGCGTAGCCCCGATCAGTAACACGATCGACAACGCGACTTGCGCAACGACTAAAAGACCGCGCGAGCTGAACCGCCAGCCCGGCTTCGAGCCCGCCGGGCCTGCGGTTTCGCCGCTGCCTCGAAGAATCGGGGCAAGATCGGGCCGGGAAGCGCTGAGCGCGGGCGCGAGTCCGAACACTACGCCGGTGAGCAGGGCGAGGAGCGCGCCAAATCCCAGAACGAATGCATCGATCCTGATTTCTCCGGCGCGCGGTAAATCAACAAAGGTCATGGAGCGGATTCCGTTCACCGCCAATGCGGCGAGGGCAATGCCCAAGCCACCGCCGAGAATCGCGAGCAAAGTGCTCTCGGCCAGCAGTTGCGAAATGATCCGCAGCCTGCCGGCTCCGATCGCCGCTCGCACCGCGAATTCGCGCGACCTCGCGGTTGCCCGAGCCAGCAAGAGACTTGCGATGTTGGCGCAGACGATCAGCAAGACGAATCCGACCGCGCCAAATAGCATCCACAACTTCGGACGGATGTCAGAGACCAGTTCTTCCCGCAGGGGCCGTACCACGTCCGGCTCGTCCGGCTTTACATCGAGCATGGTCGGGTGTGCCTCGGAGTATTGCCGATTCAAGACGACTAGTTCGGCGTTGGCTTGCTGAAAGCTGACGTTCGGTTTCAACCGGCCAAACACGGCCAGAATGGGGCTCAGTGGCCGCGATTGCGCCGAAATCACCGACCACTCCGAGGGCTTGGTCACCCACGCATCTGCAATTGGAAATCGAAAGCTGGCCGACATTACGCCGACCACGGTGTGTGGCACGCCTGCAAGAGTGATCGTGCGGCCAACTATTGACGGGTCGCTTCCGAAGCGCCGCTGCCACAGCCCGGCGCTGATCAGGGTCACCGGCGCCGCGCCAGGCTTGTCGTCTTCCGCCAGAAAACCTCGGCCCTGCAGCGGACTCACGCCGAGAATTTGAAGAAAGTTTGCCGAAACACGAGCCACTTTCAGAACCTCAGGCTCTCCGTTGCCGGAAAGCGCCATTTCCTCCAACCCGTTGGCGTAGGCTCCGACCTCCGTATAGGAGCGGCTGGTTGCGACGATTTCTTCAGCCCGCACGGGCGTGGCTCCATCGGCGATGAGAACGATGCGGTCCGGCTCGCGGTATTCCAGCGGCTTGAGCAGCACCGCGCGAATCACGGAGAACATGGCGGTGTTGGCTCCGATTCCCAGCGCGATGGTGAGCACCACCGCCACGGAGAAGCCAGGATTCTTAAGCATGGTCCTGATCGCGTACTTCAGATCCTGCTGAACGCTTTCGAAATACGTCGTTCGGCTCACTGGCAGGCCTCTTTCTCCTCCGCGACTCCCGGTCCGTCGGAAGCGGTTTGGCCACTTTACGACGCTCCCGTCGTTCGTTCAAGAGCAGTTTCACGCTCCGGGACTGGTCCACAATTCCTACGCTTGGATGTGGGCCGTGGAACATAGCGGCGAGCACTACGGCCAGCGAACATCGGGCCTGTGGAAATCTATCGTCACGGTCTAATTGTCATTTCCGGAGGACGAACCCGACGTCGGACCATTGAATCGATTCACCTCGGTAGCAAAACGATATTGCAAATCCTTCTGTCCTGGAACCGTTCCCACCACGGGACTGCAGGGTCCATTTTTTTCGATCCACCCCATCAAAAAGACTGGACACTTCTTCGAAATAGTTGCATTACAATAAGAGACGGAGCGAAAACCCCGTTGCCAAAATTTGAAGAGTGCCTTCAGCGACTGGAGAAGATTGTTCAGGAGCTGGAAAAGGGAGAAGTCCCTCTAGAGAAGTCTCTGACACTGTTCGAAGAAGGCATGCAGCTTTCTTCGGCCTGCCGGAAGGAATTGGAGCAGGCGGAGGGAAAAGTAGAAATTCTGCTGAAGAAAAACGGGAAGCTTCAGGCTGAACCATTCGAACCGCTGACGGAAAAGTCTTCAGCACGACGGTAAGTCGTGCGGATTTCTGACCGCGATTCGAGAGCTTTAGATGTCTGTGGAGTCGTGGTTTTCGCAAGCCACCCCGCAGCCCTAGTCGAATGTTGACGTCCGCCGTTGACAAAGGTTGAAAAATCGGGGGTTATATGGCTCAAAGCGTAGTTGTTCTGGAAAAGAATCCTGGAGTGGCAAGGTCCCTGGCCGGTGGACTCCGCTCTCACTTCTCAGTGCACGTAACTCGCTCCCCGGAAGAATTGCGGGACGACGTAGTCCGCACCCATCCCGAGGCGGTGATTCTGAACCTCGAACATTGGATGCTGGCCGATGTGGAGAGTCTGCACCGCGACTTTCCTGAACTGCCCATCGTCTGCACCCACCGCATCCCCGATGAGGAAATGTGGATGGCTGCGCTGTCGGCCGGCGCCAGCGATGTATGCCCCGCGGACGATGTGGGGAACGTGCTGACTTCGGTTCTCCGGAATGCGGCGCTTTCGCGGAGTGCTGCGGCGTAGATCGAAAGTAATAGATCAACTCTAAGTAAATCGATCCTGAGTAAGTCAATCTTTAGTAAATCAGCTGAACGTCGAGGACGCCAAACCGGCGTCCTTAATTTTTGTCATCTACTCGCCACCACAGACTCTTCCCATTGAGCCGCCTTGTTATACTCACTGCTTCATGCTCAAGGAGACTCTCGAACAAGGACGGCAGTTGACTGACGCCGCGCTCGACCGGCTGATTCCACTGGAGACGCAGTATCCCGAGTCGATCCACAAGGCCATGCGGCACAGTGTGTTTGCCGGCGGCAAGCGCCTGCGGCCTGTGCTGTGCATTGAGGCCGGGCGGATGGTGACGGGATCTCTGCCAGCGCGCATTGAGGAGCTAGGCGCGGCGCTGGAGATGCTGCACACTTATTCGCTGATTCACGACGATCTTCCCGCGCTCGACAACGACGATCTGCGCCGCGGTCGGCCCACGTGTCACAAGGCGTTTGGCGAGGCCATCGCGATCCTTGCAGGCGATGCGTTGCAGACCCAGGCGTATGAAGTTCTGGCTCGGCTGAAGTGTCCGGCGGAAGCGCGCGTACGCATCATCGAGGAGATCGCGCGCGGCACTGGCACCATCGACGGCATGATTGGCGGGCAGGTCGTGGATCTCGAGTCGGAACACATGCGGCCGACGGCGGAGATGCTGGAGTACATTCACCGCTCGAAAACCGCTGCGCTGATTACGGCGAGCCTGGTGAGTGGAGGGTTGTACGGCGGGGCGAAAGAGAATCAGGTGGCAAAGCTGCGGGCGTTCGGATTGGCGATTGGCCTGGCGTTTCAGATTGTGGATGATGTGCTCGACGTGACGCAGACGTCGGAACAGCTGGGGAAAACTGCCGGCAAAGATACGGCTTCCGAGAAAGCGACGTACCCGGCGCTGTTTGGAATTGAAGCATCGGAGCGCAGGGCGGATGCTCTGGTGAACGAGGCGTTCGCGGAGTTGGACAGTTTTGGCGAACAGGCGGAGACGCTGAAGGAACTGGCGCGGTTTTTGGTGGAGCGGAAGAAGTAAGAGCGGCGTTGACCTCAACCCGAGCTAGCGCCGAGGTGGTGATATGAATCGCTTGCGATGCGTCATTCTTCTGCAGTTCCTTCTGCAGCTCGGGGCCACGTTGGCTCTCGGCCAGAATGCCGACCAGAGCAAGTCACGCAGCCTTCCCACGCAGCCAGACGCGCTCGTCCGAAGCCTGTATACCGAAGTGGTAGCTCGTCACCCGCACGACATCCCAGAAGGCGCAGACATGAAGATCTTCGCGCCCTATCTCAGCAAGGCATTGCTGCACAGAATTGATTTGGCCAAGGACTGCTCCGCTGATTGGGACCGGGAAAACCCGGAGCCCCACTTGAAGGAAGAACGGGCCTCTATATACGGACTCTTCTCCGGCGATGGCGTGGAAGCCGAACCGCGGGCTTTCCAAATTGAGAAAACGCGATCCGTGAAGGATGGCTCCGCGCGTGTATATGTGAAGCTCACCTGGGAGAATCCGCCGCAGCGCCCGTGGACCTGGCGCGTTGGAGCCGTCGTGCTGCGCGAGAACGGCCACTATGTCATCGATGATGTTATCTACGTCAATGACAATATCTACGACAAGCCAGAGGACCGGCCCGCCGACAGGCGGCTATCGGAATATTTATCCGCGGGATGCTATGGCCCCAAATGGGCCGGGTATAGCCTGCCCGACCAGCCAGTGGCTCTTGTTCGGAGCCTTTATCAGGAGGTAGTGGCTCGTCCCCCGGTCGGCATGCTTTCGGGCGCGGACTGGAAGATCTTCGCACCCTATCTCAGCAAGACACTGATGCATAGAATCGATTTAAACATCGCATGTGGAGAAGATTGGCATCGGCAGTATCCAGACCCTGATCTGAAGCCACCAGTGCTGGAGATGGGACTCTTCTCAGGTAACGACGAAAAAACCGAGCCACGCACCTTCCACATTGAGAGAACAGAATCGGAGACGGATGGCTCCTTTCACATATACGTAAGGCTCACTCATGGGACGCCGAACACGAGTTCGTGGTGGGTTTGGCACGTTGCGGCAATCCTGGTACGGGAGAACGGGCGCTTGGTGGTGGATGATGTGATCTTTCTGAAGGACGAGAAAGACGAATCAGGGGTTGACTGTCGACTATCGGAGTCTTTGTCCGATGGATGCGACGGCCCCCGCTGGGTCGGGTACCCGGACGACAATGCAAAATGATTCACGCGGAAGGGCTGCCTGTCAGCGCAGCCAGCCCCTGTGGTAAAAAACAAAGTACGGCGATGGAGTTCGCCACAACCGCCTGCTCATGGACTGCAGGCTGATGACTCCTACAGAATAGAATCCAATTTCGTAGGAGCTCCATCGTGAAAGATTTTCTCGCCATATCCGTCGCCGCAATTGTCGGCGCCAACCTGCGATACCTGCTGAGCCGTCTGGCTGCCCGAGAGCTCGGCCCTATCTTTCCTTACGGAACGCTGGGCATCAATATTGTGGGCAGCTTCATCGTGGGTTTCTTCGTCATCTGGACCAGCGAACGCGTGCTGGTAGACCCGCGCTGGAGGCTGCTGGTGGTGGTGGGATTCTGCGGGTCGTTCACCACATTTTCCAGCTACGCGTTCGAGACCATGTCTTACTTCGAGCAGGGACAGTGGGGACTGATGCTGACCAACGTCCTCGGCAACAACTTACTCTGCCTGGGCGGCGCGCTCGCGGGAATGGCGCTGGCGCGGGCGCTCTGAGCATGACGGCGCTTCCGACGCTCGAAACGGCGCGGCTGAAGTTGCGTCCCTACGCCGAGGGCGATATTGCAGAACTGCTGCCGCTGATCGGCACGCGCGAGGTGGCGGCCACAACGTTGCGCATTGCGCATCCCTATACCGAGCAGGATGCCCGAGATTTTCTGACGCTCGCGCAGGAGCCCGGCAGGATCTGGCTGGCGATCACTCTGCGCAGCGATGGCCGACAGATTGGCGGCATTGGCCTGCGCGTCGATGATCAACACCAGCACGCCGAACTGGGCTACTGGCTGGGCGTGCAGTACTGGGGACAGGGATATGCGACGGAGGCCGCGCGGGAAATGCTGCGCTACGGATTCGAAGACCTCGGTCTACACCGCATCTTTGCCTCGCATTTCAAGCACAACGCGGCCTCCGGACGCATTCTGGTGAAGCTCGGGATGCACTATGAAGGCTGCCAACGCGAGCATCTGCGCAAGTGGGACGAGTTCGTGGATTCGGAGCTGTATGGGTTGTTGCGGCAGGAGTGGCAGATTTCCAGAGAGGTTCGCGAGTAACGATGTTCGCGAGTAAAATGCCTGCAGCCATGGCAGTCCAGGTCACCATCTACTTGAACGAGGCGGACCAGTGGCATCACCGGCCGCTGCACATGGAGATTCTCAACTATCTGCGCAAGGAGAACGCGTACGCGGCCATTGCGATCCATGCTGTGGCGGGATTCCTGGGGCGGCAGCGGGTGGAGACATCGCATCTGGTCGAGGCGGGAGGCAAGCTGCCGGTGATCATCATTTTTGTCGACACCGATGAGCACGTGAACCGCGTGCTGCCCACGCTGAAGGAAATGGCGGCGCACCGGCTGATCGTGCGCGAGAATGTGGTGCTCGAGCAAGGCAGTCTCGACTGACATGTCTTCCCTTCCCCTTAGTCAATCTTCGAACGTCCAATCTTTGGACATTCTGGCCATCGCGGCTCACCGCGACGATGTAGAGCAAACCTGCGGCGGTACGCTGCTGAAAGCCGCGCAGCGCGGGCAGCGTACCGGCATTCTCGACCTGACGCAGGGCGAGATGGGCACGCGCGGGACGGCGGAAGATCGTGCGCGCGAAGCCGACGATGCGGCGAAAATTCTGGGCGTGATCTGGCGGCGGGCGCTCGACCTTCCTGATGGTCGTGTCGAGAACACGTGGGAGAACCGACTGAAGGTCTCGGGCGTGATTCGGGAGGCGCGGCCGAGGGTGGTCATTCTGCCTTACTGGAAAGGGCGGCATCCGGATCATTACACGGCGTCGGTGCTGGGATATGAGGCTTGTTTCCTCGCGGGGCTGGCGAAGTTGGATCCGCAGAAAGCTCTCAGCTCGCAGGCGTCGGGTCTCGGTTCAAAAACTTCTGAGAGCTTCGCCTCTTCCAGCGAACTGAGGGCGGGGCGCCCTCAGGACAGCCGGCAGGATGCCGGCGCTACTTTGCTTGCTCCTCATCGGCCGTTCAAGATCGTTTACGCCACGCTTTATTACGATGTGCGGCCGACCTTTGTCGTTGATATCAGCGAAGAGTTTGAGGGAAAGTTCGCTTCGATTCTCGCGTATAAATCGCAGTTCAGCGACCAGGAGGCGGGCAAAGATCTGTTTCCGGCCCATGATGAGATCCGCGCCCGCGTGGAGGCCATGGCGCGCTTCTACGGCATGCTGGGGGGCGTGACCTACGCCGAACCATTCCTGCAGAAGGAAGTCGGGCTGGTTGACGACTTGTTGGCGATTCCGGTCAAGTCCATTTAGGATTGCTGAACCCAATTACTCTGAGAGGAGCTTGAATATGTCCCGTTTTGTTCTGACTCTCGTGACCGCACTCGCGGTGGCCGCCACCGCCGCGGCACAAGCTGGAACCTGGCAGATCGATCCCAATCACACTGCCGCACAATTTTCCGTGCGGCATCTTGGCGTATCCACGGTGCGGGGGGCGTTCACGAAAGTGAGCGGCACGGCGAAGTATGATCCGGCAGATCCGTCGAAGGATTCTCTAGAGGTGACGATCGACGCAAATTCAGTGGACACACGGGTGGAAATGCGCGACAACGACTTGCGCAGCCCACGCTTTTTCGATGTGCAGAAATATCCGACGATTACGTTTCATTCCAAGGCTGCGAAAGCTGCAGGGGTTGGGAAACTGAAGATCACGGGCGACCTGACGATTCATGGCGTGACCAAAGAAGTGGTGCTCGACGTGGACGGACCCACGGCGCCGATCAAGGATCCGATGGGCAGCGGGCAGCGTATGGGAGCGTCGGCGACGACTAAAATCAACCGGCAGGATTTTGGTATCGTTACGATGCCCGGCGGCATCGGAGACGAGATCACGATCACCATCGACGTGGAATTGGTGCAGGCAGCGGCGAAGTAATGCGCGATTGCGTGGGAACGAGGACGGTATCTGTTCTGAATTTCCTCCTGGCCAGGAGTCGGACATGACACGAAGCGCGCAGTTCGGTGGTTTGTGGATTGTCGCCGGGATACTGCTGGTGACGGGATGCGGCGGCGGTGGCGGTGTCGTCCCGCCCAATGCCACGGTCGTGGTTTCTCCCAAGCTCGCCGCGGTTGTTGCGACCAGCCAGACGCAACAATTCACGGCGACGGTGACTGGGAATGTCAGCAACCTGACGGTCACTTGGAGCGTGGATGCCGTGGCAGGCGGCAGCGCGACGGTAGGGACGATCAGCGCCAGCGGTCTCTATACGCCACCGGCAACGGGCGGCACTCACACCGTCACTGCGGCCAGCGTTGCTTTGCCTACATCTTCGGCGTCGGCGAGCGTGGCCGTCACGGACCTGGCGGGCGTGTTCACTTACCACAACGACTTGTCGAGAGATGGAGCCAACACGCAGGAGTATGCGCTGACCTCGTCGACGGTGGGCACGGCCACCTTTGGGAAGCTTTTCTCCTGCGCGGTTGATGGCGCGGTTTACACTCAGCCGCTCTGGGTGCCGGGATTGAGCATCGGTGGCGGCACTCATAATGTCGTGTTCGTAGCCACGCAGCACGACAGCCTTTACGCCTTTGATGCTGATGCCAGTCCGTGTGTCACGTATTGGCAGGCCAAACTTCTCGACCCAGCGCTGCACGGCGGCACCGCGAACGAGACGCCGGTGACATGGAATGACGTGGGGGTTTGTTTTGGGGACGTTTATCCGGAAGTCGGCGTGACCGGTACGCCGGTGATTGATCCGGCGACGAATACCATTTATGTGGTCAGCGCTTCCGAGAGCAATCCCACAAGTTCAGGAAACTGTTCCGGTTCGGTGGCGACGTTTTATCACCGGCTGCATGCTTTGGACCTGGCGACAGGAAACGAGAAACACAACGGGCCGGTCACGATAGCGGCTTCGGTCGCGGGGGTCGGCGATGGATCGGTTGGCGGTCTGCTGACGTTTAACTCGCAGCTGCATCATCAGCGGTCGGGGCTGGCGCTGTCGAGCGACGGAATCGTCTATGTGGCGTTTGCCGCGCACGAGGACGCTACTCCTTATCATGGCTGGCTGTTCGGCTATAACGCTGCCAACCTGCAACAAAAGCCGCACGTTTTCAACACCACCCCAAACGGAGTGAGCGGCCCGAATGGCGGCGCCGATGGCGGAATTTGGGGTGCTGGCGGCGCACCCGCGGTGGACAGTGCTAACAATGTTTACGTCGCTACTGGGAATGGCATATTTGACCAGGGCACCGGCATGGCCATGCGGAATGATTACGGCGACAGCGTTCTCAGTCTTAGTCCACTGGCCGGGACCACCTCGATGCAGGTGAACGGGTGGTTTAGCCCTGACGACGAGGCCAACCTCGAGGCCGGCGACGTCGATCTCGGTTCGGGTGCTCCGGTGCTTCTCCCCGATCAAACATCCGGGCCAAAGCACCTGCTGATCCAACTCGGAAAAGACGGGGTCGTCTATTTGATTAACCGTGACATAATGGGCTTTTACAACTCTGGGTCGAACCAGGTCGTGCAATATTTCCAGGCAACCAACGACCCAGGATTCTGGGGAACACCCGCCTTCTGGGAGAACAACCTGTATTTTGCCGGGGCCGGCGATGTCCCGAAGCAGTTTTCGTTCGCCGGTGGGCAGTTCAACACGACCGCCACTTCGCAGTCGAGCCAGGCTTTTGGCTTCCCGGATGTTACGCCGTCGGTGTCGTCCCAGGGAACGTCGAACGGGATTGTGTGGGGCATTGACGCTGGCCTCTACGGCTATGCCAGCCCTAACTCGGGCAACCCAAACTCTGGCTATTGTTATACGTCCCCCGTGCCCGCGGCATGCTCGGGGCCTGCTGTGCTTCACGCCTACGATGCGACCAATCTCGCAACGGAATATTGGAACAGCGCGCAGGCCGCCAGCAATCGCGATCAGGCGGGGAATGCGGTGAAGTTTGTGCCGCCGACCATTGCCAACGGCAAGGTCTACGTGAGCACGCGGACGGAAGTCGACATTTACGGACTGCTGCCCAACTAGCCGTGCTATTTTTTCAATGCGACCGCAAGGCCGTCGCGGATGGGCAATAGGGTCGTGTAGAACTCTTTCGCGTCGTAGAGTTTGCGGTTGAACTCGAGAATGGCCTTGGTCCTTGCGTCGGCGGGATTCTTCTCGGCGACTCGTCCGCTCCACAGCACATTGTCGGTGATGAACAGTCCGCCTTTGCGCAAGCGCGGCGCGACCAGGCGCAGCACGCGCGGGTAGTCTTCCTTGTCGACGTCGTTGAAGATGATGTCGAACTCCTGCTTCTGCTCGGACAGGAATTCCAGCGCGTCGCCGGTGTGCAGCGTGATGCGGTTCGAGACTCCGGCGCGGGCGAAATATCCGCGGGCACGCTCCGTATTCTTCCGGTCACCGTCGGTGTAGATCACTCGTCCCTTGTCGCCCACGGCCTGGGCCCACCAGATGGTCGAATAACCGATGGCTGAACCCAGCTCGAATACGGTGCGGGCGTTGATCATGATCGCCAGTTGCTGCAGCACGCGCGCCACGGCCGGCCCCACGATGGGGACTTTATGCTCGGTCGCGTAGTCTTCCATCTCGGCCAGCACTTCGTCTCGCTTGGGCAGCATGGAATAGAGGTAGTCGTCGACTGGACCGGCGGTGGTGAAGTTGTAGTGCCGCCAACTGGCGGCGGAGTCTTTCTTCTTAGTTTGAGTAAGGCTGGCTTGAGTAAGGCTGGCTTGAGGAACGTTGGCTTGAGAAACCTTGGCTTGAGTCACGCGCTTCCCTTTCCGAGTGTAATAGTCTTACTGGCTTTCAGCCGCCGATGGTGACGCCCGGCTTCATCTCGCGTACTTCAACTCCTGGGACCAGTTTCTGCAACGCCCCAGGAGTTCCCGTGAGCACCGGGAAGGTCCCGAAATGCATGGGGATTACGGTCTCCGGCTTCAGCAGATTGATTGCGTATGCAGCTTCGCGCGGTCCCATGGTGAAAAGATCGCCCATGGGCAGCATGACGATCTCGGGGGCGTAAAGCTCACGGATGATCGCCATGTCGCCGAATACGTTCGTGTCGCCCGCGTGATAGATTTTCACGCCATTCTCAAACTCGATGACGTAGCCGCATGCTTCGCCACCGTAGATGATTTCGTCGCCATCCTGGATGCCGCAGGAATGATCGGCGTGCACCATGGTCACTTTGATGTCGCCGACGGTTTGCGATCCGCCTTTGTTCATGGGAGAAATCTTTTTGGCGCCCTTTTTCGCCAACCAGAGACAAAGTTCGTAGATCCCAACGACGAGCGGGTTGTGATGTTTGACGACTTCGACAGCGTCGCCGATGTGATCTCCGTGACCGTGGGTGCAGAGCAGGATGTCGGCCTTCTTCACTTTCTTGTCGGCTTCGGGGCACATGGGATTACCCATGATCCAGGGATCGATGAAGATCGTCTTCCCGGCCGGAGTCTCGATGCGGAAGGTCGAGTGACCGAGCCACGTGAGTTTAATGCCTTTCAGATTCATGCTGCGCTTTAGCTCCTAGCTTCTAGCTTCTAGCTATTCACCACTCAGCCATGCGGGTTGTTTCCGAACCCTTCGAAGCATGAGTGTCGACTCCTGAGTGCTTTTCCAATAATCGGCCAACCTAGTTTAATATGAAACGCCATGGCAGAACTCAAGGTGCTGATTTCGCGGCAGGATATCGCCAAGCGCGTGGTCGAGTTGGGCGAGCAGATCACGAAGGACTTCGCGGGCCAGTCCGTTATTTTTGTAGGTGTGCTCAAAGGCGCGGCAATTTTTCTGGCCGATCTGACACGGCAGGTGCAGCTCGACTCTACCTTCGACTTCATTGGAGTTTCGAGTTATGGGAATCGCCCCAGCCCGGCCAGTGAATTGAAGAGTGGCTGGGATTCCACCGGCGAAGTGCGGCTGCTGAAGGACGTGGATCAATCCATCAAGGACAAGAACATTATTCTTGTGGAGGACATCCTCGACACGGGCCTGACGATGACGTATTTGAAAAAGATGCTGCTGGCGCGTCAACCCCGGTCGCTGAAAGTCGCGGCACTGCTCGACAAGCCGTCACGGCGCAAGCTTCCGCTCGAAGGCGACTATGTCGGATTCAAGATTCCCGATGAGTTCGTGGTGGGCTACGGGCTGGACTATGCGGAGAAATATCGCAATCTCGCTGACATTTGCGTTGTGCCCAGAGTGTAGAGGCCGGGGATAGTGCGACGCGCGTAGAACGCGGACGATGAGTTGGCGCCTTGCGAGTCAAGTTCCTTCCCAATAAGGGGAGGGGAACGCGGCTGCTATCATACAAAAGCAATGGGTTCTGTCGTTTCCAAACCGGATCGCTTGCCGGTCGAGTCGCTGCTGCTCGACGTGGCGGACGTGCTGGCCACATCGCTCGACCTGGATACAACGGTGCGCCGGGTCGCCGAAGTGGTGCGCAAGGTCATCGATTACGAGATTTTTGCGATTCTGCTGCTCAACGATAAAACTCAGGAACTGCGTTTCCGCTTTCAGGTGGGCTATCCACCGGAGTTTGCGGAGCGCAGCCGGATCAAAGTGGGTGAAGGCGTTACAGGGCAGGCGGCGCAATTGCGACAGGCGGTACTGATTGACGACGTCACCCAGGACCCGCGCTACATCGAGGCGGTTCCCAATGTGCGCTCGGAACTCGCGGTCCCGCTGATGACCAAGAACCGCGTCATCGGCGTCATCGACATCGAAGCCCGTGAGCCAGGCTATTTTAATGAGGAGCATGTCCGCGTGCTGACGCTGGTGGCGTCGCGCATGGCGGCGGGCATTGAAAATGCCCAGCTCTATACGAGGACGACCAAGCAGGCGCGCATTCTGCTTCTGCTCAACGAAATCGCGCGGGAACTGACTTCGATTCTGAACCTGGACGAGTTGCTGGGCCGGATCGCCGAGCTGGTGCGGCGGTTGATTGACTACCAGATGTTCAGCATTCTTTTGCTTGATCCTGCTGGGGAGAAACTGCAGCACCGTTTTTCCCTGCGCTTCAATGAGAACATTCATCTGAAGCATGAGATCCCGCTGGGGCGTGGGTTGGTCGGCTATGCGGCGGAGAGCAGGCAAGCTGTTCTTGTGCCCGATGTCACGAAAGATGCGCGCTACGTCGAGGCGAATCCGGAGACGCGATCCGAGTTGGTGGTTCCGCTGATCTACAAGGACAAAGTAATTGGCGTGCTCGACATGGAACACACGCGGCGGGGATTTTTTACCGAAGAACACAAACGCACCATGACGACTCTGGCGGCGCAGATTGCGATTGCCGTCGAGAACGCGCGCCTGTACGAAGAGATCGAGCGGCAGGAGCGGCGACTGGAGCGCGATCTGGCTCTGGCGCGGGAATTACAGGGACGTCTGCTGCCGCAGACGTATCCGAAACTGGCTCACCTGGACATCGCTGCGAAGTTCGTTCCCGCGCGGGCCATCGGCGGCGACTTGTATGACTTCATCCCTTATTCAATGTCGCGGCTGGGCATCGTGATCGGCGATGTCAGCGGAAAGGGCGCGCCGGCAGCCATTTATGCAGCGCTGGTCAGCGGAATTATCCGGTCGCACGCGCCGATTGAACCGGGGTCGGCGGAAATGCTCTCGGCGGTGAATCTGTCACTGGCGGAGCGCCGCATCGAAGCACAGTTCGTTTCGATTATTTACGCGGTGTGGGACGATGAGCATCGCACGCTGACGGTGGCGAACTCCGGACTTCCCCGGCCCATTTTTGTGCACGGTGGGCAGAATGAAGTGATCGAGGCGACGGGCCTGCCCCTCGGCCTGTTCGACGAAGCCGACTACGATGAATTCAAGTTCCGCATGAAGCCCGGAGACATGTTCGTGTTCTTCAGCGACGGCATTCTCGACGCCCGCAACCGCCAGGGGGAACTCTTCGGGCGAGGACGCGTCGAGAAAATTGTTTCCGAGTGCTCTGCGAAGTCGGCGAAGTGCGTCGTCGATTCGCTTTTCAAGGCCGCCGCCGAACATTCGGCGGGCGTGGAAACGTTCGACGACCAGACCGTGGTCGCCATCCGCGTGCACGGCAGCACGCACAGCCCTGCCAAGAAGAAATGACAGCGCGCAGTCAGAGCCCGGCAGCGCGGCCCCCTGGATTCGTCTATCGCGAGACCAAGCGCGGCCTTCTGCGGCGGGACGGGCCGTCTGTCCTGTACTGCGAAGACGTGGACATGCTGGATTTGGCCGAGCAGCATGGCACGCCGTTGTATGTTTACTCGGCGGCGATGATCCGCGAGCGCTATGACGCATTTGACGCTGCGTTTCGCGAGGTGCCGCACACCATCTGTTATTCCGTCAAAGCGAATTCGAACCTGACTATTCTGCGAATGTTAGCGAGGAAGGGCTGCGGGTTCGACGTGGTCTCCGGAGGCGAACTGGAACGCGTACTCGCCGCCGATCGCAAAGCGGCGAAGAAAGTCGTGTTCTCCGGCGTGGGCAAGACGCGGGAAGAATTGACCGCGGCGTTGAAGGCGGGAATCATGCTTTTCAACGTCGAGAGCGAGTCGGAATTGTGGGCGTTGGCAGAGTGCGCGGGACGCCTGCGCAAGACGGCGCCGGTGGCGCTGCGCGTGAATCCCGATGTCGCCGCTGAGACGCATCCTTACATTTCTACCGGCCTGCGCAAGCACAAGTTTGGAGTGCCCATCCGCGATGCACGGGCGCTCTACGCAAAAGCGTCAGGCGCGCGATACCTCAAGGTGCGCGGGGTGAGCGTTCACATCGGCTCGCAGATCACGGATGTCGCGCCTTTCGGGGAGGCGATGGCGCGCGTGGCGGACCTGGTCCGCGAACTACGCGGCGACGGCCACCGCATCGATTACATTGACGCGGGCGGCGGGCTGGGCATTGCGTACGAGAAAGCTAGTGCTTTCTCTGCCGATGTGGAGGCGTACGCGCGGTCGCTCTCCGCACCGCTGCGCGGCCTGGACGTAAGGCTGCTGCTCGAACCCGGACGCTCGATCATTGGTCCGGCGGGCGTTCTGGTGACGTCCGTGCTCTATCGCAAACAAAATGATGGCAAGCGATTTCTGGTAGTCGATGCCGCGATGAACGACCTGATCCGGCCCGCGCTCTACGGCGCGTATCACGAGATCATCCCTGTCAAACAGAGCCCGGTCCAACAAAGCGCGGGTGCGACGGCGAAGTCCGAAGTCACGGATATTGTCGGTCCGGTGTGCGAGACCGGAGATTTTTTCGCGCGCGACCGTGAGTTGCCTGTCGTTGGCGAAGGAGATCTGCTGGCCATTCTGGATGCTGGCGCCTACGGGATGGTGCTGGCGTCGAACTACAATACACGGCCGCGCGCGGCGGAAGTGTTGGTCAGCGGCGGAACGGCCAAGGTGATTCGGCGGCGGGAGAAAGTGTCGGACCTGCTGCGCGCTGAATCTTGATCGCTTCTGCGCCTCCCTCTGTCTCTCAGTCCTGCCGCTCTCCCCACTTCAGTTTGGTGCGGAGCAGGTGGAAGAAATCTGTCCCTGTCCGGAAGAGGCTCACCTGATGCTCGGAGCGGCGGCAGCGGACGCGGTCGCCATCGCGAAGGTCGAGGCCGGGTTGTCCGTCCAGGCTCAAGTAGGCGACTTCCTCTTCGCTGCGCATCAGGATTTCGATCTCGACCGAATCCGGCACCACCAGCGCGCGATGCGTCAGGGAATGCGGAGCGACTGGCGTGATCACGAAGGCGTTGACTGTGGGCATGAGCACAGGCCCGCCCGCGGATAGAGAGTACGCAGTCGAACCCGTCGGAGTAGCTACGATCATGCCGTCGGCGCGGTAACTGGAGACGAATGCCTTGTCGATGTACAGATCGTAGGTGTTGAGGCGGGCGAGAGCAGTTTTGTTTACTACCGCGTCATTGAAAACCAGATAGCTGCCGCGAACCGTCTCTGCGCGCAACAATTGGACCTGCATGAGTGTTCGATGGTCGACCGAGGCGCGGCCCTCCGCGATGGCTTCGAGCATTGAATAGAGCGATTGTAGCGGCACTTCCGTCAGGAATCCGAGAGATCCCAGGTTGACGCCGAGCAGAGGGACATCGACCGCAGCCGTGACTCTTGCAGCAGACAACAGGGTTCCGTCGCCGCCCAGGACCACGACGAGATCGAGTGACCTCGTCGACATTTGCGGCCGTGGCACGATTTCCTGGTCGGTTATGTACGTTGAGGTTTCCTGATCGATGATCACTTTGTAGGAGTGCTCAGCGAGCCAGGTGAGAAGCCCGGGAAGAATCTGCGCGACTTCGGTACGGTCGGGCCGCGCAATGATGGCTGCGGTTTTATGGGCGATTTCCTGGGACGATGCTTGCGGGCTGGCCATAGTCAAAGACAGATTGTACAGAAATTCAAGGGCTTCACCACAGAGGACGCTGAGGATCACTGAGGATTAGAACGTGCAGTAGAGCAGGAACTCGCGATTGCCTTCAGCGCCGAGGATGGGCGACTCGATCACGTCGGTCTGCACTGCGCCCAGGGTTTGCAGGGTGGATCTTACTTTTTCCACGGCTGCGAGTTGTGCGGCTTGGTCGCGGACGATGCCTCCCTTGCCCACATGTTCTCTGCCCGCTTCGAACTGAGGCTTTACCAGCACGACGATTTGCCGTCCTCGGCGTGCTGCCGGCGATTCCGGAAACGCTGCTGCGATCACGGCGGGAAGAACCAGAGTCGCGGAGATGAAGGAGACGTCCATGGCGATGAAATCCACGTCCATGTCGACGACTTCGCGCGTCAGATAGCGGGCGTTGGTTTTTTCCAGCAGCCGGACTCGCGCATCCTGGCGTAGTTTGAAATCCATCTGGCCATAGCCAGTGTCGACCGCGATGACTTGCGCGGCGCCGTGCTGGAGCAGACAATCGGTGAATCCTCCGGTGGACGCACCGACATCGAGGCAGACCTTTCCCGTGACTGCGATCTTCCAGTGTTCGAGGACGCGCTCCAACTTCAGTCCGCCGCGGCCCACGTATTTCAGATCCTCGCCGAGCAGGCGAATCGCGCATTCCTCGGAGACGAGCGCGCCCGCTTTCTCGATCTTCTGATCGTCGGCCAGCACCTTGCCGGCAAGAATCAGGGCATGCGCCCGTTCGCGCGAGGCGGCGAGCCCACGGTCCACGAGAAGTTTGTCGAGTCTGACTTTCAAAAGTATTTTTACCCGCGAGTTGTACCACGAAAGTGCCAGCACTCGCTCTAGTGCAAAGTGCTGAAGCGCTCGTTTGGTGAATCACTTACGACGGTACTTTGGTGTTTTTCCACAGTGTTTTCCACGAAGGTGTTGAAAACTTCGGTCGACGGAATGCCTTACTTATTCGAGACTGAGCCCTCAGGGGATAAATCCCTTCCTGAAAAGACGGGCTTTATCCTGAAAGCGCTGCGCCACCCAAAACGAGTTTTTCAGCAAACTGTTTAACCACTGATCGAGGCACAGAAAAGCCGCCCGACACGCGGGCGGCTTGACGATCTTCTCTTGATGCAAAGCCCTTGCTGCAAAACTATCCGGCCACTTCTTCCAACGTTTTCTGATCGATGTCGAAGTTCGAGTGTACATTCTGCACGTCATCCTGGTCTTCGAGCGCTTCCATCAACCGGATCATCGTGTTCGCGGCTGAACCTTCCAGCTTGACGTAGGTCTGCGGAATCATGGCTACGCTGGCCGAGATGGGCTCAATGCCGGCTTTTTTCACCGCTTCAAGTACGGTCTCGTAGGCGGAGGTGTCGGTCAGGATTTCCCAGTTCTCGCCGTCGTCATGCAAGTCTTCGCCGCCGTGTTCGAGAACGATGTTCATCAAGTCGTCCTCTTTGGCCGCAGTCTTGGCGATCAGAATGTCGCCCTTCTTGTGGAACAAATATGCGACCGAGCCCGCCGTGGCCATGTTGCCGCCGTTCTTGCCGAAGCAGTGGCGAATCTCGCTCACCGTACGATTGCGATTGTCGGTATTGATGTCGAGCAACACCGCGGCGCCACCGGGGCCGTAGCCTTCCAGCGTAAATTCTTCGTAGACAGCGCCGGGAAGTTCGCCCGTGCCCCGCTGGATGGCCCGCTTGATGTTGTCCTGAGGCATGTTCTCGCTCTTGGCGGCGAGGATGGCGCCGCGCAGGCGAGGATTGGTATCAGGATCGCCGCCGCCGTTCTTCGCGGCAATGCTGATTTCCTTGATGAGACGGGTAAAAATCTTGCCGCGCTTGGCGTCGAGCGCGCCCTTCTTGTGCTTGATTGTGGCCCATTTTGAGTGGCCGGACATGGTTCGACCTCGTGTCTAAAGATCTTCCTTAGAGAGCTGCTTTAAAGAGCTTTGGATGGCGCAGGATTCGCCTTCAGAGGAGATCACAGATTACCTCGATTCGTATGCAGGCGAACCCAGATTATAGCATGACCCGCGGCAGCGCTCACGTCTTCGGCAGCTTGGGCATAGCGGGCAGCTTTGGCATAGCTGGCGGCTTGGGCATAGCGGGCGGCTTGGGCACAGTGGGCGGCTTGGGTGGCTTGATCGTATATCCCGGCGGAATCTGAAAGACAGACGGGGGATGCTCTGCGGTTAACGTGGGTTTGCAATACGTCGTGTGCTCACCCGCCGCGGTTGTGACCTTGGTCAACACCGGGGTCTTCAACTTCACGCTGGTCCACACCTCAGCTACGCTCGGCAACGCTGGCAGCTTTGGCTTTTGTGGGGGCGCCGGGGCGCCGGGCGGCTTCGGCATTGAGGGAGCATCGGGCAGTTTGGCCCCCGGCGCCGCTGGAGCAGCGGGCATCTTTGCTCCGGGCAACGGCGGGGCACCGGGCATCTTTACTCCGGGCACCGGTGGCGCGCCGGGCACTTTCATTCCGGGGATCTTCATCCCTGGTATCGCCCTCCCCGGGATCTGGGGCTTGGGAGGCGGCGGGACGTGGGGCAGGGTGTAGCGCTTGCCCTCGACTTCGTGTCCCTCGATCATCGACTTGCCCAGGTCCTGCACATGTAGAGACGAGGGATGGAGGGCGGCGGCAGCTGCTGGCGACGCGCCCGGCGGCACAGCTGGGGACCCCGGTGGAGGCATCGGGATGATGCTCGCTTCCTTCTTCAGGTGATCGAGCACAATGGTGTGCTTTGAAATCGGATCGGAGATGACGCTGGTCTGGGGCATGTCGATGCGCGTCTTGCCGTCGCTCGAACGCCACATGCGCGAGGCAGTCTGGGTTGGCGCTCCACCTCCAGCAGGCTGCGTTTTGCTGGCACACTCCGAACACGAGGGCGGAGTAGGCGGCGGTATGGGAGGAGTGTGGCCCACAGCGGGCATAAGTTTAGCACGCTATGCAAGGGCAGGATAATGCGGAGTTCTGAGACTACTCGCGGGCATTGTCGGTCGGATGAAGCGCTCGTCAGATGGAAGATCGTCAAATGAAAGATCCGCCCTGGTTACTGTGGCTGCGAGGGCGAGCTTGAAGGATAAATTTTGATCCAATGAGTACGGAATTGGGGGTTTACTTTCTTTCCGTTAACATCCACAAAGACGACCTTCGACTCCTGATTGGGCATGTGACAGTCAATACAATTGCTGGCGATTTCGGACCCCAACTTTGGATACATGCCACACTTTTCAACCTTATGGCAGGTCAAGCATTTCTGTGAGAACGCGGCCAGGTTGCGTTCAGGCTCGTGAACGTCATGACAGGTTGCACAGGACATGTTCGCAGAGGCCTGAAAGCAACGGCTCTTCTCTAAGAGAACGACCTGCTTGCCGTGCACATCGGCGTCAGCCTTCGGGTCAACCGGTCCCAAATCAATATAGTTCCCAAGCGGTTGTCCGGGAACGTACGAAAAGGCGGGAGCCAGTTCGCGAACTCCTTGTCCACCGTGACATTGTGAGCATACTTCGAATTGCCGGTCCCGCGACAATTTCGCTGGATTTATGATGGCCAGGTCCGAACCGGCTGGGGGGTGGGAACTGAGCCGCACGACGTGCTCCCGGCCCGCACCGTGGCATCTTTCACAGGAGATGCCCAACACGAAATTAGTCCTGTCGTACCGGTTGCTGGAGGAAAGAGGTTCGAGCGCCTTGAAGTATGTAGCGTGACACTCGAGGCAGCGGGGAATAATCGGCCGATCGAACTTCGCAATCCCGTCCCGGTAGCCGGGTGCGTTGATCCACTGGCCCATAACGGTCGAATAGCCCAGAGGCAGTTGAAAGAGCTCATCTTCATTCCAGAACAAGTAGCTCTGCCCTTTTCCTCCAGACCCGATGACCAGATCGAGCCGCTCGGTGCGTGACCAGGTGTCAGGGGGAGTCCCCCACACCGCAGTCTCGAAGAAACCTTTCTCGTTTTCATCCATCCGAAAAAACAGATTTGGATTGGATGTCTTCAGAATATTGGCGCCTTCGTCGAACCCTCCGACCACGGAATTCTTGTCCGCGGTTTGGGAGGTCAAACGGTGGGCAGTTCGGTAATAGGTGTCGAGCTTGTGCTGGTGGCAGGAGCGGCATGCCTCGTCTCCTACGAAGCCCGCGTTTGCAATCGGATTCCTGGCCACGGTGGATTGACTGGAGTGACTGGATCGGGCGGGCTCAACCTTCGGGGCGGGATCCTGCGATTGGGCGAAAGCCTGGGCGGAACAGATCAGGATCAGTGGCAACGCGACGTCGATTACCTGCATTCAACCAGTCCCAGAGGTTATCCAGATGGGGAAGACTCGTAAAACCCGGCGTGCTCGACGGGAATATTTTTCGGCAACAGCATTTTATACCCTACGTTCCCTATCCCCCAGGTGCTATTGACGGGATAGGAAGGAGAGAAAATAAAACGACAGACCTCTGTTAATTAGATGATAAACATCTGGAGATATGGTGGATGATGTGACGCGCGTGGATATGGATTTTGGGGCGGTGCTCCCAAGCGAATGTTAAGTTTAACGGCTGCAGATTCGAGGGGCAAGCGTGTCAAGGGGATATACGGACGGCAAAATGCTCCTCTCGACGCCCTGACCCCGATTGTTGTGAGCTTAACCGGCGTTCGAGTGCCAACCTCCCTAAGGCTCTAAACAAGAACTGGGGCACTCAATCGATTCAGAGAATATTGCGTCGTATAGTAGACGCCCGTTGGCGTCACGACATTGATCCAACAAGCGGGTGGGCGATCTCATCAATCGCCCACCTACCGTATACCAATTAGTTCGTAACCGTATTTTGTTCAAGAGTGACTTGGGTCTGGGCTAACAGCTGACCGTTCACAGAGGCTCCCGTTTTCAGGTTGATGGCTGTTTGAGACAAAATAACACCATTGAACTGAGCCTGCGCCTGAATGGTTACATCTCCGAAGGTCTGCCAGAATACATTCTTGGCCAGTGCGCCGCCGCTTAAGACTACATGTGTTGCGCTAGCCTGATTTACGGTTTGCGCAATCTGAAATATCCAGACATCATTGGGGCCGCCAGACAGAGTCACGTCCGTTGATATGGTCACACCAGTACCCCATTTGTAAAGACCCGGAGCGATCGTCAGCCCGCCGATCTCACCAGCTCCCAGGTTGGTGGCAGTTGGAAGTGTACGCCCCGCCGCATCGGTGTATGCGGTCATCATGTCTTTGATGGCGGCCGTCAGTAAAGTAGCGTTAGTTATCCGGCACGGTAGCGGACCGGCTGCATCGACCGAGTAACTCTTACCGGTTACTTCCGCGCAGGTCAGGCTATCGGCTGCTCCCGTAATCGGGCTTGCCCCTACATCTCCAGTGATAACCGATGCTGGCACATCCGTTACTCCAGACTTGCTTAGGACAGCAAAAGAAGACGCCGATTTAAGGTTTACCGGGGCAGGGCCTTTTCCGTTCGGGTTTATGGGATGGGTTGAGGTTGAGGGTGAGCTTCCGCAGGCGACCATAGTTACAAGTAGCATCACAACCAATACTCTGTTCATTTGTAATTCTCCTAGTTTCTTATTAGTCTAGTATTCTCACTCCGTCTCCCCCTTGTTATTCGACCTACGATCCTTAGGTCTTTCGTGACTAAGACCAGAGCAGGTGTGAAAGTGTGGCACGGCACTTGATCTAGATCGAACCTAGATCGAATTGGCCCGAAACTTCATACTCGCTCATTTGCTTCGGCAGTGCTGTGCAGAATCGCTCACTTTCGCTCCGCGGTGCTGCAACTCTTAACTCACGACATGGTCAATTGTGATCAGTTTTCTGAAACTGGAAGTTTGGGATTGCCAGCTCATAACGGTTCCCCGACAAAATAAAGTTTGGGAACAACTTGGGCTTGTGGAGTTTGGCCCTGAGTACGACCGCGCGGTGCTGGCACGTGGCTCAAAAGCACAGGCGAAGTTAGGGGACCGCAAGAAACGGATTGAAGGGCTCAACATCCGCGATATTGATCCCACGCAACACGAACGCTATTCGAGACAGTGGCATTTCTCGCCCCTAAAGCTCCAGGGTGCGATTTTGGTAGGTGCTTCGAATAGTAATCAAGGAAGGTCGCTTTACCCACATCCAACCTTCCAGCGCGTCACTCATCCACGGTATCTTCAGATGTTTACCATCTAATGAATATCCATGTGTCGGTCATTTTCTCTATTTCCTATCCCCAGGTGCTATTGACTATGGGAGCTATCGCTTCTAACATGCCATGCAAAGGGCGCGCTTATCACTTATGACTGGCCGGCTGGTGGGGCACTACCGGGTCCTCGAACAAATTGGCGCAGGAGGGATGGGCGAAGTCTTTCGCGCGCGCGACGAAAGGCTGGGACGCGAGGTCGCACTGAAGCTGATCCGGCCGGCCTCCAGCGACAATCCCGATCACTTACGCCGCTTCGAACAGGAAGCGCGGGCGGCCGCCGCGCTCAACCATCCCAACATTCTTGCCATCTATGACGTCGGTTTCGAAGGCACCGTGCCGTACATTGTCTCGGAACTGCTCCAGGGCAAGGACCTGCGGCAGCGCCTGTCGGAAGGCCCCATCTCCGTGCGAGATGCCGCGGACTACGCGCTGCAGATCGCACAGGGTCTTACCGCGGCTCACGACCGGCACATTGTGCATCGCGATCTCAAACCGGAAAATCTGTTTCTGACCAATGACGGGCGAATAAAGATTCTGGATTTCGGTGTAGCCAAACTGCAGACTCCGCCCGAAGATATGCGCTCCATCGAAGACCTGACCACGGTGACCAAGCAGGGAGGGATGGTTGGCACCGTCGCCTATATGTCCCCGGAGCAACTGCGGGGCAAGCCGGTGGACCACCGCAGCGACATTTTCAGCTTCGGCGCGATTCTCTACGAGATGATGGCGGGACGCCGCGCGTTTCGCGGTGAGACCGAAGTGGACACGATAACCGCAGTCCTGCGCGAAGAACCGGCAACGGCCAGCCTGGACGCGGCTGCGATTCCGGCAGGATATCAGGACATCGTCAGGCATTGTCTGGAGAAGGAGCCGGAGAACCGCTTCCAGTCTGCTAAGGATCTGGTTTTTACCTTGCAGACGCTTTCGGCGTCGCCGGCCAGAGCACTTCCCTCGCCCAGGCCGATCACTCGAACGACGTCGGCTCTGCCCTGGGCGGTCGCGGGAGTGCTGGCTGCGGCGACTGTACTTTTGTTGCTGGCGCAACTGCTTCGAACTCCAGCTTCGCCTCCGGCTTATGAGCGCTTAACGTTCGAAGCGGGCACGGTATATTCCGCGCGCTTCGCACCTGAAGGTCAGATCGTGTACGGCGCGGCATGGGACGGCAAGCCGGTCCAGCTGTTCTCCACGGTGGGAACCTCTCTGCTGACCCAGCCGCTGAATTTGAGCGATGCCAATCTGCTGGCAATCTCCCATGGCAACGAACTCGCGGTCGTGCTGCACGGCACGCACAACGGCCAACTGGAAACCATCGACGGAATGCTGGGACGAACACCGCTGGCGGGAGGATCTCCGAAGGAGATACTGGCGGACGTGCGCTGGGCGGACTGGGACGCGAAGGGCGGGTTGGCGGTGGTGCATTATGTCGACGGCCACAGCCGTCTGGAATACCCCATCGGTAGAGTGCTCTATCAAAGCAGCGGCTGGATCAGCAACATTCGTTTCTCTCCCCAAGGCGACAAGATCGCGTTCATGGATCACCCGGAGCTCTGGGACCATCGCGGAGCGGTCTCTGTGGTTGACCTGGCGGGGCACGTCAAGGTGTTAACGGGAGAATGGGCGTCGGAGCAGGGACTGGCGTGGCGCCCGGACGGAAACGAGATATGGTTTACCGCGGTAGAGAAGGGCAACAACCTCAATCTGATGGCGGTCAGCATGTCCGGCAAAGTCCGCATGCTGCTGGACTTGCCCATGGCGATCACACTGCAGGATATTGCTGCGGACGGCCGAGTTCTGGTCGCGTTGAACTCCAAGCGGCTGGCGATGGCGTTTAGCACTCTCGGCAATAAGGAAAATGTGGAACTATCCTGGCACGACTGGAACGTCGCCAAGGACATTTCGCGCGATGGACAGTTCGTGCTCTTTGGGGATGCCAGCGAGGCTGCGGGACCGGGCTACACCGTAGCACTGCGCAAGCTGGACGGCACGCTGCCGGTTCGTCTGGGCGATGGCAGCGCGGGCGGACTCTCGCCAGACGGTAAATGGGCCATCTCAATCTCTACCGGAAACCCAGAGCAGGTAACGCTTCTGCCGACCGGGCCCGGCCAGCCTCGTCCTGTCGACGTAAGCGCACTGGAGCACATTCATAACGGATGGGCTCGCTTCCTCTCGGATGGTCAAAGGCTGATTGCTAATGGCAATGAGAAGGGGCATGCGACCCGGTGCTTTGTGCTCGACCTGGCTGGCGCAAAGCCAAAGGCAGTAACCCCGGAAGGGACTGTGTGCGGTCCCTCGGCACCCGACAGCCGATTCGTGGTGGGCGTCGGGCCGAGTTCGGCCGTGGCAATCTATCCCATAGGCGACGGCGCGCCTCGAACCATCCCAGGACTGGAAGCCGGTTTTCTGCCCGTGCAATGGTCCAACGACGGCTCGGTGCTTTACGGCTACCACCTGGGCGAACTCCCCAGCAAGATTTACAGGGTCGAGATCTCTACGGGAACCCAAACTGTGCTGCAGGAACTGAAACCAGGAGCGCCGGCGGGAGTGGTTAACGTGGCCCCAGTGGTGGTCAGCCGCGATGGAACTCGCTTCGTGTACAGCTACAATCAGGCCTTGTCGGTTCTGTATCTCGTCTCGGGCTTACGCTAAAGCGCGCACTGCTTCCTCTTCACTCCCACTTCAGTCCAATCTTTTTCAATCCAATCTTTTTCAATCCAATCTTTTTTAATCCAATCTTTTTCAGTCCAACGATCCCGAGAAGTCTGCGGCGACGTAGTGAAAGAAGATAGACGTTGAAGTCTGGCCTTCGCGGAGCACATCGCGGTAGTGAGGCAATCGAGTTCCGCGGTAGGCGAGGCCGTCCCCCAGAGCTTGATAGGCGGTGAGCTTGCCGGTAGGAGTGTCCAGGCGAATCGGCCATGGAGTTTCAAGCGCGGGTTCGGGTGTGAAATCCAGGCAGAGAGTGACGCTGAATTCGCATTGCTCGCGGTCGGTGTGTTTCTTCAGCTCCGCTCCGCTCAGGTACGAGGCCATGTAGACGTAAGAGGGCTTGAGCACTTGCCCGGCCACGGCGCTCAGAGTGGCTGCAATGTCATAGTGGAAGAAGCGCGCCACGGGTTCGTTGTAGGCCACATAGCGGCGGGGACTCTGGCCATCGCCCAGGCGGATCGCGCCGGTGCGAATCAGGTAGCGATAATAGCGGCGCAAAGCGGCGAGGTGAAACGGATGGATCAAGTCGCCGAGCGGCGCATAGCCCTTCTCACGAAATAGCGGCGACGCCTTCCGGATCATCTCTTCGCGTTGCCGATGGCGTGGGTTGATTCGGTCTTCGGGAATCAGGATATCGGCGGCCGCCAACAGGTTTTGTGCGCGGTCCGGCACCGACGATGGCACCGGGTCATTCGGACGCAGACTGCTCAACGCGTCCTCCAACTGCGGTCCGAGCCAGAAAGGACGCAGGGCGCGAGTCACCGGATCGCGCACCCATGCGATAGCTCCCTGCAGCGCAAATCCCGACAGCAATTCCCTACCGGATAGAAGTTCATCCGGCAATTCCCCGTCGGGACACACGATACATTCTGGATTCAGGTACAGAAGCTGACGTCGAAGTTTTTCAAGCTGCAATGATTTGAAAATGCGTCGCGGGATCAAATGCACAGGCAGTTCATCCAGCACGCAATAAAAGCGATTGGGAGGAAGTGTCGCGGCATAGGTGTGCCGCGACACTCCTTCCTCGGACGGCCCCGCCATGAGGGTAGTCATCCACTCCAGCCACGCCGGGTTGTTTGCCGTGTTGATCAACGACGAAGCCATCCGTTTAAGGTAAAGCGGCTGTCGGCGAAGAGCTGGGATGCGCAATTCACCGGGGTAATCTCGTGCAGCATTTCGCACGGGAAAAGGACGATCTGGTTTTGTTGCGGAACGATCGTCTGGTAACTGCCTTCGCTGACGTAAGCCCCATCTTGCAGGCGCGAGTCGTGAATCCGCAGTTCACCTCCTTCGAACTGCCGGGGCTCGCGATGGAAGAAGTAGACAAACGTCAGATAACGCGTGGCCACCCGCTCGCTGCCGTTATCGCTGTGGAAGTGGAAGAAGTCTCCGTCGTTGCTGGCGGTGACCTGGGCTTCCACGTCGGCGATGGAGAATTCCTCCATGCCGAGCTTATCCAGAACCTGCGGCAACACGGACTTGATGCGCTCCAGCATCACGTCCTGGTGTTGAGCCAGGTCCATCAGAACGCGGGAGCGCCGGTGATCATAATTGACCACGCCACTCTCCGCGCGCGGAGAAACCACTGTGCTGGCGCTGAAGTCGGATTCGTGCTCCAGCGTGAAGCGCATGAGTTCTTCAAGTTCCTGGGGCGCAAGGAATTCGTTCAGCACCACGCATTGCGCCGGCAAGACTGGCGGCCGCTCGGCAACAGCTGCGCTGCTTTGTGACATGACCGTCGTACGCGCGGCACTGGGCGGATCTGGTTCTGTGCGTGGCGCGCGAACACCCGGCCCCGGCGGATGTGGGTTTCCCGACGGCGGATCTGGCTCGCCCATCGGCCTGGACGGAGGCTGGGGTTCTTTGTGTGGCGCTCGCACACCCGGCCCCGGTGGGTGCGGCTGTCCTGACGGCGGATCTGGCTCACTCATCGGCCTGGACGGAGGCTGGGGTTCTTTGTGCGGCGCTCGCACGCCCGGTCCCGGGTGCGGCTGTCCCGACGGCGGATCGGGTTCGGTTTTCATCCGCAGCGGTGCGTTGGGGTTTTGAATCTCCACCGCCGTACCCTGCAGGTCGTTTGGGGGCTGCGGCTCAAATGGAGGATGCGGCCCAGTGTGGATCTCCCCGCCGCGCACCACACCGGAGTCATCCTGCGAGAATTTACTACCCTCAAGGATGCGTTCTACAATGCTGCCGCCAAGCACGGCGAACGCGCGTTGCGCTACAGTTTCTCCTATAGCCGAGGCAATGACGGCCCGGACTGCTTCCTGCGTTTCCGGGTTCGCACTGCTCGACGCTTTGGCATGGTGCAGCAGAGTGGCCACCAGCGCGCGTTCTGGCGCGCTGAGAATCCGCTCGTCCCGCATTAGTGTTTCTGAGAAAGAATCTAGAATCTGCTTCGGTGTCATGAGAGACACGCCTCCCCGCGTGTGTTTTGCAACACAACTAGGTTTTAGGAACCTGTACTACTGGGGAAGACGCAACGACCATATACCGAGAGCCTGTTGATAACCAAGAGAATTCTGCGGCCCAGATTACAGGGTTGTTAAATCGGGTTGTTAAATCAGGTTATCTGGCGGCCATAGCGCCAACCATCGACTGGAATACTTTCATCCCGTCGGTGCCGCCCAGTTCCGGTTCGGCGGAGCGCTCGGGGTGAGGCATCATGCCGACGACATTGCGCCCGTGGCTGCAGATGCCTGCGATGTTGTCCAAAGAGCCGTTGGGATTGGCGGCGGCTGTGATCTCGCCGCCGGGTGAGGAATAGCGAAACACGACACGATTGTCCCTGTGTAACTCATCAAGCGTGGCGGGATCGCAGAAGTAGTTGCCTTCCATGTGGCCGATGGGGATGGTTAGGACCTCTCCGTTCGCGCAGGCATTGGTGAAGGGAGTCTCCACATTTTCCACTCGAACCTGCACCGGCTTGCAGACGTATTTAAGGCCGAGGTTGCGCATTAGGGCGCCGGGTAGCAGACCCGACTCGCACAGGATCTGAAAACCGTTGCAGATGCCGAGCACAAATCCGCCGCCGTCGGCGAACTTGCGGACCGATTCCATCACTGGCGAGAACTTTGCAATCGCACCTGTGCGCAGGTAATCGCCGAAGGCAAAACCTCCGGGGACGATGACGGCGTCACAGTTTTCCAGGTCGTGCGACTCGTGCCACAGGAACGTAACCGGTTGCTTGGCGACGTGCTGAATCGTCCAGTGGGCATCGTGATCGCAATTCGAACCGGGAAAGATGATGACGCCGAATTTCATGGGTGCCCTCAGATGCTGGGATCTGAGGTTAGTCTAGCACGGTCGTTCGAGTGGATTGCACAAGCTCAACTCAGAGCGACGCTTCGGTTGCGATTTCCTTCAGTCGCCGCTGGTCTAGTTTTCCCGTACCCAGGTATGGCAGCAAATCCACATGGACAAACTGATCGGGTCGCGGTCTCCACAACGCTGGCAAGTCCGACTTGGCGAGCAGGGCGAGGCAGGCTTCCAGTTTGTCGTCAGCCAGAGTGTGCAGCACCATCAGGCGCTCACCTTTCTTCTCATCGGGAACCGACGTGACTGCGAAGGTTTGTTCGGTCGAGCCGCTTAGTTCGTGAAGCTTGTCCTCGACCTTGATGTGGGGCACCATTTCTCCGGCGATTTTGCTGAACCTGCTCAAACGGTCGGTGATGCGGATGAATCCGTCCTCATCCACCGCGGCAATGTCGCCCGTGTTGTACCATCCGTCGCGCAAGACTTCGGCGGTTTTCTCGGGTCGATTCAAATATCCCTGCATCACGTTGGGGCCGCGCACCAATAGCAAACCGGCCTCGCCTAACGGCAGAGGATCAAAAGTCTCCGGATTCACGATCCTGACGCTGATGCCCGGCAGCGGATGCCCGATGCTGGCGCGCTTTGCGCCTACCTGGCGGAATTGCGCTGCTCGAAAGTCGCGAGTGTTCACGGTAACGGCTGGGGAACATTCGGTGCAGCCATAACCTTCGAGCGGGCGCACTCCGAAGCGGTCTTCAAAAGCGACCGAGGTTCGCTCCGGAAGCTTCTCGGCGCCGGCCATCACGTATTGCAGGCTGCCGAAGTCTTCCGGTTCGCAGCGCCGGATGTAGGCCTGCAAGAAAGTCGGCGTCGCCAGCAGGAACGTGACACCATATTGGCTGACCAGCGCTCCGATGGCCCGCGGTTCGAGCGGGTTGGGATGGAACACCACACCCATCCCGATGGTAGTTGGCAGACACAGCGTCCCGGTAAAACCAAAAGAATGAAAGAAAGGCAGAATTCCGAGAATCTTGTCGTTCCGTCCGAGCATGAAGACCTGATTCAGTTGCTCCACATTGGACGCGATGTTGTAGTGAGTGAGCACGACACCCTTGGGATCGCCCGTGCTGCCGCTGGAGAAGATGACCGTGGCGATGTCGTCGAGGCCGGTCTTGCGGCGTGCTCCCACGGATTTTTCGATGAGCCGCACCGGCAGCAACCATGCGATGAGAGCAGCTGTCAGCTTTTCGAACGAGCCAGGATTGGCCGCGAGATCTTCCAGCATGATGGCTTGCTCCGGCACCTGGATGTGAACGCGTTCCAGAAAGGCCTTCGACGTAATCACGGTTTTCAGTTCGCATTGCCGGGCGCAAGACGCCAGCACTTCGTTCGACGCCGTGTAGTTTAGATTGACAGGAACCTTGCCCATGAGAAGCGCAGCCAGGTTGATCAGCGCTCCGGGAACCGATGGAGGGAGCAAGATGCCAACCATGTTTTGATCCGGCCAGACGGATCGAAGCCGACGCGCGAGGAAGACGGTACTGGTCAAAGTCTTGCCGAACGTGACTTTCGGAGTGCGGCCGTCTGCCATGGCAAAGCGCAGAGGATGCCGCCGCGCGGTTTGCACGAAGGAGCGATGCAGAGTGCGCATGTAGCGTTTGCGGAAGTGATAGGCCTCGGCGCCGAGTTCCTGCACCGCCTGCCTCACTTCCTGCGCGCTGGTGGTCGCGGGCATCGGTTTGCCGAAAGTTACGGTGACCGGATACGGAATCCGGCGGGGCAGCTTCCATAGGAATTTTCCGCGCTCGAAGCTGAAGATCGATCCCCAGACGCCGCCAAGATTTACGGGGATGATCGGCGCATCCAAGCCTTTCATGATTCTTTCCATGCCGCGTCGGAATGGAAGCATCTGGCCGATGCGCGTCATCTGGCCTTCGGGAAAGATGCAAACGACCTCGCCGTCCTTCAGTGCCTGAGTTGCGGTGCGCAGGGATTGAATCATCTCGCGCGGACGAAACTGCGACGAGATCGGAATCACCTTCATGATCCTGGCAAACGGTTTCACCAGCGGATGATCGTACGATCCCTTGAACATAAGGAAACGGATCGGACGATCGATGGAGGCGATGAGCAGAACCGCGTCCACCATCGAAACATGATTCGGCACCAGCAGCGCGCCGCCTTTGGCGGGAACATTGTCACGGCCTTGGAGATGAATCCGATAGAGAGTGTGAGTCGCGATCCACAGCAGCAGCCGAAGCAACGCGTCGGGCAGCAGATACAACACGTAGGCCGTAGCAGCGACCGTCATCAGCGAGGCGGAAAGAAAGATCGCCGGCGGGCTCAGATGCGTATAGTGCTGGAAGCAGTAGTAGATGCCAGCGGCTCCCCCGATGCCAACGAAGGAAAGCAGGTTCGCCGCAGCGATCACACCGCCTTTATCTTTTTCGTCCGGACGGTGTTGGATAAGTGCATTGACGGGAACGGCGAAGAAGCCGGCCGAGAAGCCCAGAGCAGCCAGCAGCGCCAGCACATGCGCAAAGGAAAGGTTCCGTCCGGAAAGCATGATCCCGAATACGGTCATGCCCACCGAACCCAGCGGGATCAATCCATATTCGACTTTTCCACTCGAAAGATACCCTGCGGTCAGACTCCCCAGGCCGATTCCAATCGCGACTGCGGCCTGAAGAATCCCAGAACGGGTGGAGCTGATGTGCAGCACATCGCTGCCGTAGAACACAATGTTCGCGGTCAGCAGCGCGCCCAGAAACCAGAAATAGGTGTTGCCGAGCACCGCCAGCCAGAGAACTCGATCCTTGCGGATCAAGCGCCCTTGCACCCATAAGTCGCCAATCGGGTTGGCACGAAACTTTTTTGTGGGATCAGCGGCAGGAACTTTCGTGATTCCAAGACTGAAGATCAAGCCCAGGCATGACAGACCGAGAAAGATAAGCCCTGACCATCCCTGGTGCGTCTGAAAAAAGTCTGCCAGAAACGCACCGGCAACCATTCCCGCAATCACTGCGAGGAACGTGCCGAGTTCGAGCACGCCATTGCCCCAGGAGAGCAGCGGCTCCGGCAATAACTCCGGGAGCAATCCGTACTTGGACGGCCCGAAGAGGGCTCCCTGGGTGCTTGCGAGAAAAACCGCCGCCATTTCAAGGTTCAGGTTGTGCCAGCCCAGTCCCGTGATGGCCAGCACCATGACAGCCATCTCGAAAAACTTTGTCCAGATGGTGACGGTGCGCTTGCTATATCGGTCGGCGAGAAAGCCGCCCGTCATCGAGAAGAGAATGAACGGCAAAGAGAACAGCGTGCCAACGATTAAGACCAACCGGTCACGGTCGGCCTTCTGCATCGCCATGCCAAGAATGAGGAAGATCACCAGATTCTTCAGGCCATTCTCGTTGAACGCGCCCTGGAATTGGGTGATCACCAGCGACCAGAATCCCTTGCGCCACGCTGGAGTGGCAACGCTCTTTACGTTTTCGGTGGTCTCGGTTGCAGAGGTCTCAACCACAGTCGAGGCGGTGCCTAGGCTCATAGGGATCTCAGTGGGTCCTGTTGTTCTTTGTTCCTGGAGGTCTGCACATCTTGTCACGAAGAGGTTTCGTAATCTAGTCGCAAAAGACCGGAACGTTAGTAACTGGCGGGGTATGCGCGGAAATAAAGTGCAAGACGAGCGTCGCTGCGCGTTCTACTATGGAGGCTTACAGAATCACGTACATACGGGAGAGTGCCACTAGTGGAGCTCGTACTCGTAGTGTTCGGGCTGTTCGTCATCGCCTCACCGTTCGCCACCGTCTATCTTCTATGGCGGGAGCATAATCTTCGCCAGCAACTCCTTAAACTCACGAACCTGAGCATGGAGGTGGGGGACGGATTGCGGCGCGACCTGCTGGAGTTAAAGCGGCAGGTTGAGGCTGCGGCCCGAGTTCCAGCTTCGGCATCAGAACCGCATCCACTTGTCCGATCCACGCCTGTCCAATCCACGGTACACGCACAAGAGGGATCGGCTCTGGTCGTCTCGGTTGCACCGACTGCGCAGAAACCTGTGGAACCAGCGGCGAGTACTCCAGCTGCCGTTGAGAAGGCAGCGGAGTTTGTTGCCGCAAAACAGAAACAGGACACGGCGCCTCCGGTCGTCGCGCCGCATCTGCCTCCCACACCGGACCAACTGCCCGAGAAGTCAGCGCCAGCCGCTCCGTCGATTGTAGAGAAGGGGGCGGAGAAGCGTGTTTCGCCTCCGATCGTCGAGCAGCCCACTGCGGCAACGCCCAGGCCGGAGTCGAAGCAAACCGCACCCGTTACCCCAACATCCGTTATTCCAACTCCGACGCCGGAACCAACGCGGCCTCCGTCGGCGGCGACTCCACCACCGCTTTCGCGGGCGCAGATGCCGCCAACTAAGACTCCGGCACATGCTTCTCCAACTCCGGTTCCGCCGCCGCCGGTTGCACCGCCGCCGCCAACTGCTCGCGTTGGCGCGCCGCCTCAGCATGCAACGTTCCGTTCTTCGGCGCTGGCTTCGGCTGCGTCAGGTTCTTCCGTTCCTGCCGCAACAGCCCAGCGGCGCATGAAGTCCGTCTTCGCGCTGGAAGAGATTTTGGGAAGAAACTGGCTCAACAAGATCGGCATTGTTCTCATCGTGCTGGGGGTCGCGTGGTTTGGCATCAAGGAGTTCGCGCAACTCGGTGCCATTGGAAAAGTCGTGCTTTCTTACCTGGTGTCTTTTGCGCTTCTCGGCGGCGGAGTTTTTCTGGAGAGGCGCGAGCGCTACCGGGTCTTCTCTTACCCTTGCATCGGTGGCGGATGGTCCCTCCTCTTCTGGACCACCTACGCGTTGAATCACGTGGCAGCGATGCGGGTGGTGAGTTCCGTCGGCACGGATCTCGTCTTCATGCTCCTGGTCGCGCTGGTCATGGTTGTACATACATTGCGCTACCGCTCGCAGGTGGTCACCGGGATCGCATTCCTGTTGGCTTACTGGACCGTGTCGCTCAGCAATGACGATGTGTACAGCCTGACTGCGGGCGTGATCCTCGCCATCGCACTGGTCGCCATCGTCATAAAAATGAGTTGGTTCGAACTCGAAGTGCTCGGCATTTTGTCGACCTACGCCAATCATCTGTACTGGTTGTATCGCCTGCTCGGCCCCGGCGGCGCCGAGGGACATGCCTTCCCGGACTACCACGTCAGCACTGCGATCCTATTGTTTTATTGGGTCACCTATCGCATTTCGTATGTCGTCCGTAAAACCCGGTCTCCGATGCACGAGCACATCTCGACGGTGGCCGCGCTGCTCAACACGCTGCTCCTTCTGGGCGCTCTGAAGTTCCAGTCGGTGCAGCCGGAACTGGCATTTTGGGCTCTGCTGATCATCGGCGCGTTGGAGTTCAGCATCGGACAGCTTCCCATCATCAGGCGCCGCCGGGAAGCTTTTGTTGTCCTCAGCGTTCTAGGCGCGGGGCTCATGATTGGTGCAGTGCCGTTCCGCTATTCCGGTAATAACGTAGCCATCCTGTGGTTGATCGGCGCCGAAGCTTTTCTGGCCGCCGGCGTGGCAGTAAGCGAAGTCGTTTTCCGGAGGGTGGGATTGCTAGCCGGGTTGCTGGTTGGATTGCATCTGGTTGGAATTGATTTTCAGGAACTGATGGTGGCCCGGCGCGTTAGCGACGACGTCGTGCTCGCCTTTGGAGTGATGTTCGCACTCTGTGCCGTGGTCTTTTATTTGAACGCCTTGTTTGTGGGCCAGCGTTGGAGACAGTTTTTCGACGATGTGCCGGATGCGCCCCTGCTCAGCGCTCATTCCTATATCGGAGCGTTCGCGGCAGCGTCCGCAGCCTGGGCGCTGTTCTCGGGAGACTGGACCGCTCTTGCCTTCGCCGGCGTCATGCTGACTCTGGCGGTTCTCGGGCAGAAGCTGAAGTCCTTCCACCTGCAAGTGCAGTACGGAATCCTTGGCTTGTTAGCTTTGTATCGCGTCGCCGTGGTTAACCTGCACAGCGACGTTCCACAACACACTCACGTCACGGCGAGGCTGGTCACGTTGCCCATCGTCGCCGCGGCGTTTTATCTGACGGCGAAGTGGGCGGCGGCGAATGAGAACAATAATCAGCGATTTTTCCGCGGACTGTTTGCGTTTGCCGGTACGGCGCTGATCGGCTCGCTTATCTACTTCGAAGTACCGGAACTCTGGCAGCCTCTCGCGGCGATTGCGTTCGCGGTTACGCTCCTGGAAGCTGGTCGGCAGATTGGCTATCCCGTGCTGGCGTGGCACGCGCATTTGTTGGGAGTGTTGGCGGCGCTGGCTGCTCTAACTGCCGATCCGTCAAGCGTCCAACGCTGGCAAAACATTCCGCTCCATGCCTTTGCCGCATTGCCCGTGGTGGCCGGAGCCTATTGGATCGCCTGGCGAATCCGCGTGCCCAATCAGGACCACGTGAGACTCGGGCGCCTCGCATGTAGCTGGGCGGGCACCGGCTTGATGGTCTGGGTGCTCAACGAAGCCGTGCCCGCGCCCTGGATCGCGGTCTCGTGGATTGTTTTCGCCGTCACTCTCGCGCTGGTCATGCCCAGGATCGGTTACCGGCAACTCGGGTGGCAGGCGAATGCCGTGACTGCGTTCTCGATCGTGCGTGCCTACAACTTCAACCTTGAAATGGAACAGCCGTTTTGGCAGGGCATTTCGTTGCGGCTGGTCACGATTGCGATCGTGGCCGCGGGCTTGTACTTCCTCTCGCGAAAATCCTCGCCACCCGGCTCCGAATCCAGACGGGCAATCGCATACCTGCACACGTTTGCCGCGACCGCGCTGCTTAGCTTCCTGGCTTGGCATGAAGTATCCAGTGGATGGCTGGCGGCTGTGTGGGCGGTATTTGCTCTGGTGCTGGTGCTGGTGGATCGCCGCTTCGAGCTTGAGGATCTCCGCTGGCAGGCCCACGCGCTCGCCGCCCTTGCGATGGGGCGAAGCATCACCGTGAACTTGTATGTTCTGGAAACCTGGCATGGCGTCAGCGTCCGGCTGCTTTCGCTGTCCATTGTCGCCGTCATTTTTTATGCGCTGTCGCGGCTCATCCGCATGCCGGAAGAATTGCGGGAGCGCGAGTTTCACCACATTTATTCCTGGGCGGCATCGGCGCTGGTTTCGCTGCTGGTGTGGTATGAGTTGAAACCACTGAGTGTGGCCGTGGGATGGGCCGTATTCGGCCTCGTGCTTTTCGAATATGGTCTGTGGAGCAAAACCCGGCAGTTTCGATTTCAGGCGTACGTGGCTCTGGCCGCTTCCTTTGGCCGGATCTTCTTCGCCAACCTAACCGCCGGGAATCCGGGCGAATTCTGGGGCCCACGAACGTATACCGTGCTGCCCATCGCGCTCATCTTGTTTTTTGTCTATGCGCAGCTTGGCATGGAGGATCAAACTGCCCGCGCTGACCGCAGCTTCCACTTCGACATGCTCCTGGCCTACCTGGGCACGGGCACGGTCGTCGCTCTTTTGTATTTCCAGTTTGCCAACGAATGGCTGGTAACGGCTTGGGCGGTTGTGGTCTTCGTTCTCTTTGGATTGGCGCTTTGGCTCGATCGCCCGATTTTCCTGCATCAGGCGCTCCTTCTGACCTTGGGCACGTGCACCCGGGGCGTGATGCACAATCTTTTCGGCGCGAGTTATTTCACCGGCTCGGACTGGACCGGCAGATATATCGTTCTCAGCTCTGCCATCGCGGTCTTGCTGGCCTGCCTGCCGTTCGCCTTCTGGTGGCGCAATCGCCATAAGGTGCAGCCTTCCAGCAACTGGATCGGAGCGATGGAGCGGTATCCGGAGCAAGTTATGTTCTTCACGCCCGTGCTTCTGCTGACCCTGATGCTTGCGGTGAAGATGCGGGCCGGCATGGTCACGCTCGCCTGGGGCATGGAAGCTTTGTCGATCCTGATCTTCGCGTTCATCATCAATGAGCGCAGTTTTCGACTGACCGGATTTCTTCTCTTACTGGCGAGCTTCGCCAAAATTCTGCTGCTCGATATGTGGCTGGGGCACTGGAGCTGGCGCGATCGCAACATCACTTTCGTAGTGGTGGGTATCGCGATGTTCCTGGCCGGTTTTCTTTACACCAAGTACAGCGATAAGCTTCGGCAATTTCTATGAAACGTGCTCTCGCGTTTCTGATTGTGCTGCTGGTCGGGCTCGCCGGGCTCTATTTCAGCCAGCGCCGGAATGATCCCACGCCGGTCTCGGCAAACGCGATCGTGAATATCGCGGCCGATACCCAGCGCGATCTGAGCCGGGCGCCCATGCGGCTGACACGCCTTTCCGACCACGAAGAGATCGCGATCGGCAAGGAACTAGCCGAAGAATACGCCGTGCCTGCGGAAAAACTGACTCCGGAAGAACAGGCCGTCGAGGGTTACGTACGGAGGGGTGGAAATTCTGTCAGTGTGCACGCTCACCGGCACTTGCCCTATTCGTTTCACCTGTTGCCGGACCGCGCCATGATGAACGCCTTTTCTCTTCCCGGTGGTCCCGTTTATATCGGCGAGGGACTGCTCGACCTGATGACCAGCGAAGACGAGCTTGCGGTGATCCTTGCCCACGAGATCGAACACATCGATCACTACCACTGCGCCGAGCGGGTTCAAATCGAGGCCCGGTTGCGCCATCTGAACCTCGACATCGTAGACGCCCTCCTGCAAATCCCGCTTCAAGTATGGGAAGCCGGCTACAAGAAAGACGAAGAGTTCGAGGCCGACCGCGAAGGCATGCGTTTGGCAGTTCTGGATGGCTACTCGCCTTACGGCGCCGTCACGCTGTTCGAGCGTTTCAGTAAATTGCACAGCGAGTACGTCATTCACGCTCAGAGTCCGGAGGAAGAACTCTCGCAACTCGCTATCCAAAGCCTTCAGGGATATTTTCGCTCGCATCCTCAGCCGTCGGAGCGGCTCGCACAGGCCAACAATCTGATCGCGCAGGAAGGCTGGCAGGACCGCAGAATCCAGAAACCGTTTCGCGTCGAGTATGAAGTGCAGAATGGAAAATATGTGCAGTGACGGGCCTTTGGGTTCGGTGAGCCTTAATTCTGCGGAGGCAAGACCGAAGGCGAGTTCTGGGACGCCGCTGAGGCCGGAGCCGATGTGGACTGAATCGGTGCAGGCTGAATCGAAGAGGATTGGCCCGACGCTGGCAGGTTGGTTTGCGCCGTCGATTGCGCCGTCGATTGCGCCGTTGTCTGCTGCGCATTGCCTGCGTAACTCTGCGGAGGATAACCTCTCGCCTGCACGATGGCCCAGTGCCACTCCTCGTCGGGCGCAACCTCCATGTTCAGCGGTGCGCTGAAAACTGTCGTTGCCGAAGGCGGTGCGGCCGCGCGCATCCGGTAAATCACGGTTACGTCCGACTTCTTCTCCGGGCGAACCTCGTCTTCTTGCGGCAAATTGCCGGCAACGAGTGGTAGCAATTTCGCCTCACCCGAGGCGGTCCCGCCGATGGGTGTTTCAGGATCCGACAACGACGCTTCGCGACTTTGATTCTTCTTTACGACCGTCAGAGCGACCGCGACTTCGCTGACGTGCCAGTCGGTGCGGTTCAAAAGGGCAACGATCAGCGCGTCCCCCTCGATCGTGGCCGGTCCCTCGAGCTTGAGCACTTCGCCCGGAGGCAGCTCCATTTGGGCGTATTGGTTCGAGAGTAACGATTTCACGTTGGCGGTGAACGCCAGGCTGCAGGTAACGTCTGGCGCACTGATATGAAAGCCGTTGCCTCCACTTGCCATCAGAAACATGAGCGCCGAGCCGGATTCGTGGCGGCTCTCCGCCTGCTCCATCACCTTCGAAAGATTGTCGTCGTCGATTACGGCCTGGGACGGCGGGGTCTTCTTGCGGAGAGTGCGGGCAACATCTCCCAGCGGAGCGTCGTTGGGATCGGCATTCTGATCGCCCTGCGCGGCCAGGCGTATGGGCAGCAGGGCTGCCAGCAGAAGGGGCAGCGCGAGAATCAGTCGCATTTTTTGCGGCCGCAACATTGAGAGCTCAGAGGATCACACGGCCTCGCAGAAATGGCCTGAGCTAATTGTATGGAGCGGCGGAAGAAACCGGGATGATGCGGTCAAACCTTGGTAATAGTTACTTCAGGGAGGAGAAAGCAATGGGCGTGCGCTGACGAAATGGAGGCGCAACGGGTGCGCACGCCCAGGCCCGGAAAAAACGTTCTACAAAAGACCCTGTGATCGGAACCGTGTAACTGGATCGACTACTGTCTGCCGCTTGAATATCCAGCGGGCCACCGCAAAGCCCAGCGCCGCATAGAACAGATGCATCTTTCGCATAAACCAGCCCCCAATCGGATCTACTTTCGGACCCTTAGGGGAGGAACTAACTTCTCTATCGGCACAATAGCAACAGGCGTTCATGCGAACAAGGCACAACCGTGCCATCGAAGTGGCACGGAAGTAATAGGAGTAACTTGGGGCGTTAAGTAGCGCCGGCAACCCTTCGACTTCGCTCAGGGCAGGCTTTGCCGGCAGTCCCGAGGGCGTCTCGCCCTCGGCGTCGGCGGGCGAGACGCCCGCCGGACAGCCGCCGGGACGGCGGCGCTACGGTTTCGTTAACGAGTCTCAGTGTGCCGGCAGCGTTTCGTCGGTGGCGCGTCCGGGCGGTGGCACCACGACCGTCGACAGGCTGCCTTCCGCGGTGAGTTTCTGAAACGCCGCCAGATCGCGGCGCTGCAAGTCTTCCCACCGGCCGATCAGTTCCCCGCTTTGTCGCTTCAGCTTTTCGAATTGCTTCTGCTCGGCTTCAGTTGGAGCGGAGTCAGCGGTGCCCACATCCATCGCCAGGTAGGCCAGCTTCGCGTCCAATTGCGGAGGATATGCCAGCGAGTCTTCGTTGGCGCTGATAGTCAGGTTGATGAGTTCCTCGCGAACCGCGACGAGTTTCTTTTCCAGGTCGTCGGCGGCGTTGACAATCGTCTTCGTGCTGGCGTTCTCCGGCAACCGCCGCTTAAGCCCGGACAGCTGCGCCCGCACGTCCTGGATTTGATTGACGGTGTCGTACACGCGGCTCAGTTCGTCGCGCGTCTGCAACAGCAAGCTCAGTTGCTGCTCCAGATCGGCCTGGCTGACCTGAACCCGCGGGTCCAGTTTCAAGTCGAACGATGCCGTCTGGGTCTGAGCGCCCACGGTGAGCCGAACCTGGTAGTGACCGGGCACGGCCACGGGACCTCGCGCGCCGCCACCATACTCCCACAGATAGTAGCCGGGGACGTGATGCGCCTCTTCGTAGCGCAAGTCCCACACGAAACGATTCAATCCTGCATCCGGCTTGAGTTGTTTCTCAGGCTTCTTGTCATCGGGATCAGGCGGTTCTTCCAGACTGTTGTACTCCGCGCTCGAATACTTCCGAATCACTTTCCCGGAAGCGTCGAGGATTTCGATTTTGGCCTCGGTATCGGCCTTCGGCGCATCCTTGAGGGAGTAATAGATCACGGCGCCCGCCGGCGGATTCTGCCCCGTGCGCTTCGAAGGATGCCGTTCCCCACCGGCTCCCGCCTGTATGCGATACGCCGGCGACGGCGTGTAGAGGAAAGCGTCTTTCTGCGCGATCTCATCGCTGTACTGCCGTAGCGGAGACAGATCGTCGAGAATCCAGAACGCGCGCCCGTGCGTTGCCACGACCAGATCGTTGTTTTTGATCACCAGATCATGCACCGGCGTGGTCGGCAGATTCAGCTTCAGCGGTCGCCAGCTCGCGCCGTCGTTGAACGACACGTAGATGCCCGCCTCAGTTCCCGCGAAGAGCAGCCCGCGCTTCTTTGGATCTTCGCGGACCACGCGCACAAACGCTGTGTCTGGAATTCCCTGCCCCAGCTTCGTCCACGTCTTGCCGTAGTCGCTGGTCTTGTAAATGTAGGGACGCAGATCGTCGAACTGGTGACGATCGACGGCCACGTAGGCGGTCCCGGCATCCAATGCCGAAGCATCAATCTGGCTGACGCGGGCCCACTCTGGCATATCTTTCGGAGTGACGTTGGTCCAGGTTTTGCCTTCGTTCTGCGTCAGCTGAATCAGGCCGTCGTCGGTGCCCACCCAGAGCAATCCCTTGGTGATCGGCGATTCCGCCAGCGCGAAGATCGTGTCGTAGTATTCGGTGCCGGAGTCGTCGATGGTGATGTCCCCGCCCGAAACTTTCTGCTTCTCCTTGTCATTGCGGGTCAGGTCCGGGCTGATGGCCTGCCAGTGCACGCCGCCGTCGGTGGTTTTGAACAATCGCTCCCCGGCGTGATACAGCGTGTTGGGATCGTGCGGAGAAAGCATTACCGGGGCGGTCCACTGGAAACGATGTTCCAGGTTCGCGGCCCCGTAGGCATCGGAAAGTTCCGGCTGCTCGGTGATCGCTTTCACCTGCCCGATGTGCCGGTCGTAGCGCGTGATATTCCCCTGGTAGTCGGCCGCGTAAACGATATTTGGGTCGCGCGGATCGGGGGCGATGTAGCCCGCCTCGCCGCCGCCTACGTCATACCAATCGCTGTGGCTGATCGATCCTTCGTCGCTGCGGCTGACGATCGCGACCGTGCCGCTGTCCTGCTGCGGCCCGTAGACGCGGTAGGGCGTCGCCGTGTCGGTGATGACGTGGTAGAACTGCGCGGTGGGCTGATTGTCTTGCAGAGTCCAGGTCTTTCCGCCGTCAAGCGTCACCGTGACTCCGCCGTCGTTCGAGGCGATCATGCGCCGCGTATTCTGAGGATCAATCCACAGGCCGTGGTTGTCGCCGTGCGGCACCCGGACCTTGTTGAACAAATGTCCACCGTCCGTCGATTTGTAGGCTTCGACGTTCATGATGTAGAGAACGTTTTCGTCGCGTGGGTCGGCGATCACGTGCATGTAGTACCACGGCCGCTGCCACAGGCTGTGGTCGGGATTGACCATCTGCCACGACTCGCCGCCATCGTCAGAGCGATACAGGCCGCCGTCCGGATTGTGGGCTTCGATCAGCGCGTACACGCGGTCCGAATTCGCGGCCACGGCGATGCCGATTTTTCCGTACGGTCCTTTGGGCAAGCCGTGTTCCTCGATGTGCTTCCAGGTGGTGCCGCCGTCATTCGAACGGTAGAGGCCGCTGCCCGGGCCGCCGCTGGTCAAGCTCCAGGACGTGCGCCGGGCCTGCCACAGCGCCGCGAAAAGAATGTTGGGATTGTGCGGATCGAAGGCAACGTCAATGCCGCCGGTGTTCTCGTCTTTGTAGAGAACTTTCTCCCAGGTCTTGCCGCCATCGGTGGTACGGAAAACGCCGCGCTCAGCGTTCGCGCCGTAGGGATGCCCCAGAGCGGCGACGAAAACAATGTCGGGGTTCGTGGGATTGATGATGACCTTGCCGATGGCGCGCGAATCTTTAAGGCCTACGTTCTTCCAGGTCTTGCCGCCATCTAATGAGCGGTAGACGCCGTCGCCGTGCGAAATGTTGCCGCGAATGCAGGCCTCGCCCGTCCCAACATAGACCACGTTGTGGTTGGAACTCGCCACCGCGACGCTGCCGATGGCCGCCGTTCCTTCTCGGTCAAAAACGGACGACCAGGTCATGGCACCGTCGGTCGACTTCCACACTCCACCGCCGGTCGCACCGAAATAATAGGTCGTGGGATCGCCCGGGATTCCAGCAGCGGTCAGCGACCGCCCGCCGCGGAAGGGCCCGATCATGCGGTACTTCATTCCCTTGAAGGCCTTCTCTTCCGGCTTGGACGCTTCGGCGGCGTCAGCATCGCTCGCGGCCGGGGCGGCTGGCTGAGCAGTCTGGGATGTTGGCGTCGGCTTCGCGGCTTTGGATGGCCGCTCGGGCTTGGTCTGCGCGTTTGCGGGTATGGCGATGAAAAGTGTGACTGCGAGAACCAACGGAGCGAAGAGCGGCGCGTTCACACGAAATTTGTCTGGGCCCATGTTCGGGTTATCTCCGGGGAAGAAGTGGACAGTTCCGCTATGGTAATCGTTGCGGAGGCTCGCTGCAAAGGGCGGCGAATGTTCCGGCGCGGCGAAACTGACTTTGAGTCACGGCAAGCTGGCACACACACCTCACCGGCGCGATTATTTCTTGGATATGAGGATTTTTTTCGCCGCTTCCAGTTCTTTGCGTTTGGCGTCATCCACCTTGGGATATGCGAGATCGAGAGACTCCAGCGTTTCGACTACGACCGTCGACACCACGAGCCGTGTGAACCACTTGTTATCCGCGGGCACGACGTACCACGGAGCATATTCGGTCGCGGTATTGGAAATCATCTCTTCGTACGCCGTCTGATAGTCGTCCCAGTGTGCGCGTTCGCGAATGTCTGCTGCCGAGAACTTCCAGTTCTTCTCCGGCTCCTCGAGGCGTGCCAGGAAGCGCCGCTTCTGCTCCTTCTTCGAAACGTGGAGGAAGAATTTGCGGATCACGGTTCCGCTCCGCGCCATGTGGCGTTCAAAGCTGCGGATATCCTCGTACCGTTCCTCCCAGACATTTTTCCCGACCAGAGAAGGCGGCGTGCGCTGGCTTTTGAGAATTTCCGGGTGCACTCGCACCACCAGCACCTCCTCATAATAAGACCGGTTAAAGATTCCGATATGCCCTCGCTCAGGCAGACAGCGCGTCGTCCGCCACAGAAAATCGTGCTGCAGTTCGAGTTCCGAGGGCGCTTTGAAGGAAAACACCTGGCAGCCCTGCGGATTCACGCCCGACATGACGTGCTTGATGATGCCGTCTTTTCCAGCCGCGTCCATCGCCTGAAATATCAGGAGCAGGGCCCAGTTGTTTTGGGCGTAGAGCTTGTCTTGCAGCTCCGCGGTGCGGGCAATCCCCTGCTGCAAAGCCTCCGCAGCGTGGTCTTTAGAGCGCCAATGTCCCGTAGCGGCGGGATCACAATCTTTCAATCGAAAATGCTTGCCACTCTCCACACAGAAAGTCCTGGCCACCTTGTTGGCTTTCATATTGGATCGCTCCTGAACTTGAGTATCAGATCGAATGAGCACAGCATCCGAACGTCAACGACGACAACCACAGAAGTTATCTCACAAATGACCCCTCGGGAGCGTCCAAAATTCCAGGGCAACCGCTTGCATCTCTGCGGAAGGCTCTTCGCCGAGACCCCGGATTTGAACTTGCCATACTGGTTGATGATAGGATCACAGGCGTGCCGCAGTCGCCGGGGACGCGCGAATCAAGTCCACGGTCTGATTGGTTGATCGGAGTTCCCTTATGAAAGCTCTTCCCCTCGTAGGAGTCTTGCTGCTGGTGTTGGGAGTGCTGTCTTTTGTCGTGCCGATTCCTCACCGCGAGAATCACGGTGTCAAGATTGGGGACGCAAAATTCAGCGTCGAGACTGAAAACAGCGAGAAACTGCCCCCCGCGGCCGGAATTGTGCTTCTCGCCGGCGGGGTCGTCGCCCTGGTTCTGGGAATGCGGAAAAAGTAGGCGCGAGTGGAATTCAGGGCCGAAACGCCCATTCAGAAGACCGACCCTAACTCATTCTCGTCATTGCACTTACGACGTATTGTACGTACATATTTGTAAGAAAAGTGTTCCTGCAGGAACACTTTTTCCACAGGCAGAATTCAGACCCCAACCGGCTTGGCGCTCACGCTGGGCAGCTTCGCCTGCTGCCAGGCATCAAATCCACCGATTAGGTTGATCACATGCTTGAAGCCGGCGCGTTGCAGCAGGCTGCTAGCGATCATGCTGCGATAGCCGCCCTTGCAGTGAACCGCGATGGGCGCATCATGGCCAATCTCAGGCGGAGAGACTCTGAAGTTATCGAGCGGCCACCACGCCGCGTTCTCAATGTGTCCGGCGTCCCACTCGGGCTCGCGGCGGACGTCGAGCACTTGCACTCGGTCTGACTGCAACCGCGCCTGGAGCTCGTCCGCGGTGATCTGCGAGATGCTCCCCAGCTGGAATCCAGCCTGCTTCCAGGCGGCAACGCCTCCTGCAAGATATCCACCCAGAACTTCGATGCCGACCCGCGCCAGCCGGAGCCGCGCCTCCTCCAACTGCGCGTCCGACGCTGCAATCAACACGGGATGGGCCGACAGTCCCAACACCGTGCCCGCCCAGGAGGCAAACTGTCCCGACAGCGCGATGTTCACCGATCCTGGCACATGCTCGGCGGCAAATTCCTCGCCGGGCCGCACGTCGAGTGCGATCTCGCCCGCATTCAGCATCGACTTCAACTCAACGGGAGCAATGGCCCGCAGCGGCGCCAAGTCCGCCAAGGCCGTGGCGCCCGTGCGGTTGATCTCCGCATCTTTGAGGAAATATTCCGGCCGCGCCGGAAGATTGCTGGTCAACTGCTGAACGAATTCTTCCCTGCTCTTGATCTGCAGCGCGTAGTTGGTAAGGCGCTCGGTGCCAATCGTGGATGAGCGCTCCGCGCGCATATTCTTGCCGCAGAGGGAACCAGCGCCGTGTGCGGGATAAACAAGAACGCTGTCCGCTAGCGTGAGCAACTTGTGGTGCAGACTGTCGTAGAGCAGGCCGGCGAGTTCCGCCGGAGTGTGCCGGGGCGACAGGTCGGGACGGCCCACATCGCCGATGAACAGCGTGTCCCCGGTCAGGACGGCCCAGGGCGCGGCGGACTTCTCATGGTCTGCGACCTCGCCATCCGTGACCACCAGGCAGATGCTCTCCGGCGTGTGCCCTGGAGTTTCGAGCACGCGGATAGACGCCTTTCCAAACGTCAGCTCAAAGCCGTCGTGCACGGCCACGTGAGGAAACGTCGCTCCGGCTTGCGCTCCCATGTAGATCTTCGCGCCGGTGCGCGCCGCCAATTCCTTGTGTCCGGAAACGAAATCGGCGTGCAGGTGACTTTCAAAAATATGCCGGATCGTGGCGCCGTGCTGCTCCGCCGCTTTCAGATACAGCTCCACGTCCCTTTGCGGATCGACCACCACGGCCTCGCCTTCCGAAGCCAGAAGGTAGGAAGCGTGTGCCAGGCATCCCAGATAGAACTGTTCGAAGTACATAATGAGGGCTCCTCCAGGTTGCCTAGCGATGCTAGAACAAATCTGCGGGCTACGCCACGTGAGAGATAGTCAGGGCGAGAGAATTACGCGGGCAGCGGGGTGATGAATTCCAGGCCGAAACAGAAACCGTTGCGCGAGCGCACAATGGCAGGCAGCCGGGAAGGCGCGGGCGTATCGAACTCAATCTCCAGTAAATCCCCCGGGTTCAAAAGGATGCCCGCATACAACACCATGCCGCCCTCGCTCAATTCCGTGCCCCGGCCCTCGACGACGGTCGTCGAGAAGCCCTTGGAGGTCACCACGCGCACGGGCATGTCTACAGGAAGGCGAGGCCACCGGCGGGTACTGTCAGAATTCGACATACTCGCCAATCATCATCTTGGCGGCAGGTTTCTTCAAATTACCAAAGTGAAATGAGCCAGTGGGTCGAAGGCTGCCTCGGGAATTGAGCAGCGCGACGCGGATCGCTCCTTGAAGCGTCCTAACAGCAGTCGGAAACGATTATTGGCCCATAATTTGGATCATAATTTGGACCATAATCTTAGGCATCAGTTTCTCCTGAATCCGGATTGGGGACTGTCCGGACACGATGGGGAGTGAGGGATCTGGGGCCGATAGGGTTTATTGAGGCTTTCATCCACTCATCGTCTCCAGCCGCTCAATTAGAAATGCTCCGATTGCAACTCAAGCTCGATCGGTCCGAATCGCTGCGAGTACTGCGACGCAACTCATGGCTGCGTCGCAGGCTTCGCGCTGAAGATTCCCTTGAAGCTTTCGCGGTACTGAAGGAAGACCAGTACCCACAGTACAGCGGCCACCAGAGCCGGAGGAATGCTCGCCGGCGCAAGCGTCAGGTGAAACGCAAGGATGTTGTAGAGCTCCGCCGCCAGGATTGTCAGCGCGAGTGGCACGAAGTAGCCCGAAAGCAACAGCAGTCCACCGAGCAATTGCATCGCGAAGAAGAATGCGGCGAAATGCGACTCGCTGACGGAGACCAGAAACTGTAGCGCGATCGGATTCGTCGGTGGTGGCTGGTGGATGAAGTTGAGAAAACCGTTCAACCCAAAGACCGTAAACGTAAGGCCCAGTAGATAGCGAGCAACAATTGAAGCAATTTTCATGTGTGTGTGTCCTTTCTAGAAGTTCTGTGCGTGCGTCTGCACAGATTGAAGATGCGGTGCAAGAAACGCGGTCCGGTCCTGCCCCTGGTTCAGCACGCTGGTCCCCCCTGCAGTAAGGAAGGTCGCGTCCGTCACGCCAAGAAAACCAAATACGGACCGCAGATACGGTTCCACGAAATTGAACGAGGCCATTTGCGTCTGCGCTTCGTAGATGCCGCCGGTTGCGATGATGAAGGTCGCCTTCTTGCCGATGATCATACCCTTTGGACCTCCCTCCCCGTAGGAGAAAGTCCTGCCGACCCGCGCAATCTGGTCGATCCATAGCTTAAGCACGGAAGGCACGCCAAAATTATGCATCGGCACTCCGACGACATACTCATCGGCCTGCTCCAATTCGGCGAGCAGCGAGTCGGAGAGCGAAAGCAATTCGTTCTGCTGCGGAGTGCGGGCCTGTTCCGGAGTGTAGGCGGCACCGACCCATTCCGCATTGACCGGTGGGATCGCGGTTGCGTTGAGGTCGCGGTCGATGACCCATCCATCCGGATGCGAAGCCTTCCACTGGGTGACGAATGCCGCGGTCAGCTCGCGGGAGACTGACCGACCGTAGAGTGGGCTGGAATCGATATGTAGCAGTGTTGACATTGAGAATTCCTCCTGCACGACATATGATTAGTAATAAACATCTGTCGATTCATAAAATAAACAAGTGTCGTTTACTCGGCGAGGAGTATCTTTACAGTAGGAATGGCCCAGCTTCTCCAACCCGAGACCGGAACGACGGATCCCCGCATTCTGCGCAGCCGCCGCATGCTGATGGACGCACTTGCCATCTTATTGATCAAAAAGGAGTTCGAAGATATTTCCGTGCAGGAGATCGCCGACGAGGCCACGTTGAACCGGGCCACCTTTTATCTGCACTATCCGGACAAGAATGCGCTGCTGCAGGCCATGACCGGCGTCCGCTTCCGCGATCTAATAGAGCGCCGCGCCATCACCTTTACCGACTGCCATGGAGCACTCCGCTCCATTGCGCTCGGTGTCTGCGACTATCTGGCTGAAAGCACTGGCTGTCCCACTCAGTTGGCTCGGATGCCTCCGCAAATCTCCATCATCCCGGTCGTCGAGGATATGTTCAAGGAAGGCCTTGCCCTTCATGGGACTGCACCCGGTGTAGATGCGGCGCTGATGGCAACCACAGCGGCCTGGGCCGTTTTTGGAGCCGCGCGCCGCTGGTTTCAGACCCCCAACCGTATTCCTGCCGAGGAGATGGCAGCCAAGATTGAAATCATGGTAAGTCCGGTGCTTTTTGGCGCCTCTCAATAGTCACCTAACCCAACCGCTGACTACGACGATGGTCCTCGGGCCTCTCTACCGTCGGCGTATATAGCAGATTGAGTTCGGGATCGAACGCTGGGCCGTTCCACATCATGCCGCCTACCTGACCGGGCGCAAATCGCGTGAAATGTTGGTCGTGAAATGTTGGTCGCTGAGCGGGATGTTGACGTTGAGTCGTCGGGTTGCTGCTGCCTGATAATGACCGGTTCAAGCGTTCGCCGCTGACCGAGCACCGCGCGAATGTAATCGCCTTGAATGGACGACGGTCGCCCCCTCGGCGGCATAAGTTCGCACTCCGCTCATATGATCATCGTGAAAATGGCTGAGTACGAGTGTCGAATGGGCTTGCCTGGGGCTGACTTCTTGGCCGCGGCGATGACTGCCTCCGAGCGCCCCTCGAAGAGAGCCGGCTCGAAGATGACAAGGTGATCGGCCATCTCGATGACGAAAGAGTTGTGGGTTCCACCGCGCGCGAGCGCGCGCGAGCCACACTCCAGGCGCAAGCGGCGACATGTCTACTTGCTGGACCCGAAATTCTTCATAAGGCAGGGCCATGGCGAGGCGGCGCGCCGGCACAGGACAAATTGGTCGACGTTGTTTTGCCGACGGGTATTTTGCCGAAGACGAACCTAATCCAATGAGTACTGCTGGAACTGTTCTCGGATGGGACCATTCTCCAGAAGACGAAAAGTCGAAGGAATCACTACCTCGATGGACTGACTTTCCTTGAACGTTGCCGCCACCCGGCAGAGGCCTGGGCTACGCGGGACAGATTCCGACTCTATTTTCCGCTAGGTAAGGGAATTGCATGTCAGAAGATCAGGGTGCGACCAGGGTGCTGTCCTTGAGGCGATGAGGACGGAATTGACGCGAGGTTTGTGTCGGTGGGGCGGTGACGATTCTGCGATGAAAACTCTCACTTGAGCTGGTCTACTGGCCGTAATCAGCGTACGCGCGAAACCCCGCAAGGGTCATTTCTACGTTTTGACCGCTGGTCATTGAGTGTAATGGGGATACTTCAACAGTTAACTTCCCCGAATCGCGATACCCATGAGACCATCACCGCATCTCTCTTACTGCCAGGAGTTGAGTCATGCACACTTTGCTTCAGGATCTCCGCTACTCTGCGCGTCAGCTCATCAAGAGTGCAGGATTCACGCTGACCGCAGTCCTCTCCCTGGCGCTCGGCATTGGAGCAGCGACCGCTGTGTTCAGCGTGATTTATGCGGCGCTCGTAAATCCTTATCCCTACCCTGCGGCGGATCGAATTGTGCGGCTCACGGTGGACAGCAAAGCAGGTTCCGGGGATCCCGTCGTCCTAAACGGTGCCGAGATTCAGACTTTGCGTCAATCCCCCGTGGTCGAGAGCGTTCTGACCATGGACTACAACGCGCTGATGCTGACCGGGCAAGATCTTCCGGAGAGCGTCAACGCCGTAAGCCTGATCTCGAATGCTTTTCAGGATCTCGGCGTTCCCCCGCTGCTGGGGCGCGGAATCTGGCCATCTGACGCAGTTGATGGCCAGGAGCCGCAACCTATCGTAGTGCTCTCTTACAAATTCTGGCGCAAACACTACTTATCCAACCCAGACGTATTGGGTCACGCGCTGCAACTGGATCACAAGAATTTTAAGATCGTGGGCGTCGCCGCCCCGCGATTCGCCTGGGGTGACGGAGACGTATATCTCCCGCTGAAGCTGATGCGCGATCCGGGGCGCACTTCGGTCATCAATTTGCTCCTGCGGACCGGCGTCAGCCCGGCCGCGGCCGACGCCGCGCTTCAGCCGCTCGTCGAACAGTTCGCCAGCTACATGCCGAACGATTTTCCCGACGTCTTCAAGGTTCATGTGCAAGGACTGAACGACTGGGTCGTCAGCTCCTTGGGTGGAACGCTGTACTTGCTCTTTGGCGCGGTGATGTTGCTGCTCGCGATCGGATGCGGGAACGTCTCAATTCTGTTGCTGGCGAGGGGCACGGCCCGGCAGCACGAATTGGCGGTAAGGACCGCAATCGGCGCGGGCCGCCTTCGCATCATTCGTCAGTTGCTCACCGAATCGCTGCTTCTCGCCGCCATTGGAGCGGCAATCGGCGTTCTGACGTCTTACGGCGCTCTGGCCGTGATTCAAAGTCTGCTGCCGCGATCTTCGTTTGCTTCCGAGGTATCGATTGGCATCAACCTGCCTGTGCTCGTTTTCAGCGTCACGGTAGCACTGGGAACCGGCGTGCTGTTCGGGCTTTGGCCGGCGCTGCAACTCTCGCGGACGCAGATAGGCCAAATCATGCAGTCCGGCACACGTCGCGTAGCCGGCAGCGTCCGCGGACGCAGAACCCACAGCATCCTGATCGCCGCGCAAGTGGCGCTGACATTGTTGTTGCTGGCAGCTGCGGGCTCTTCCATGAAGGGGTTCGCCCAGTTGATTCATCAGCCCCTCGGTTTCGATCCGCACAATGTGATGGCGATCGGCATTCCTTTACGCGAGGAGTCCTATCGCACCTGGCCCGCGCGTGTCGCCTATTTTGAGCAGTTGCGCGGGAAAGTCGCCGAAACGTCCGGTGTGACCGCAGCGGCGATTTCCACGGATGCGACGCCGCCACGCAATGGATGGATCATGGGATTTGAGATTCTGGGCAAACCGGTGGCGAACGCTCCAATGGGATCGATCAACCTAACTAGTCCCGACTACTTTTCCGTCCTGCGCATTCCTCTGCTGCAAGGGCGTATCTGGAGCGACGCCGAGAATTCCAGGGGCGCCCACGTAGCCGTCATCAACCGCACCCTCGCGCAGCGCTACTTTCCCAATGGCGATGCCATCGGGCACTCGGTGAAAATGCCGGGTCTCGAAGGCAACCCGGCCACAGTGTTGTCACCGCCGCATATTGGCAGTTCCTGGTTACAGATTGTCGGCATCGTCGACGACGCGCGCAATGACGGTCTGCGGACCGGCGCCAGACCCGCCGTCTTCGTGCCCTATACGTTCAGCATGGGGGAGAGCACGGAGATTCTGGTTCGCTCCGAGGTCCCACCCCTGACGCTCCTAAATACCGTGCGCGAGCAGTTGCGGGAAATTAATCCGGATCAGTCCACCTTCGCCGGTGATCTCGAAACTCGCCTCACCTATGAACCCGAGTGGCAGCAGGAGCATATCGCAGCGTGGATCTTCGGCGCCTTTGCGTGGCTCGCCCTCGCCCTCGCCGCCATCGGACTGCACAGCGTGGCGTCCTACACGGTGGCACAGCGGACCAATGAGTTTGGGATCCGTCTCGCGCTGGGAGCGCAACGCGGAGACTTGCTGCGAATCGTGTTCAGGTCGGCCTTGGGAAGCATGGGTGCTGGAATCTTCGCAGGCGTCGCCCTTTCGCTCGCCCTGAGTCAAATCATCGCGAAGTGGGCACGAGGGAATGCCCGCGATCCGGTCATTCTCCTGGCCGGAGCGATTATCCTGGGCTTGGTGTCTGCTTTGGCCTGCGCGATACCGGCGCGTCGCGCCTCTAAAGTCGATCCGCTAGTTGCCCTACGTTGCGAGTAGTCGCGCCTCCCGGACCGAATTCTCAGCTGACGAAACCAGATGGGATGAGCAGGCCGGTCTCCTTTTTATCTGTGCTTCGAGCACGTCGATAACTTGGGAGCGTACACCGCATCCCGTCCGGAGACCGGCCTTCTCATCCCATCTGATTACAGAAGTTACTCGCACGCGCTTCGACCTAGCCTCATAATTGACTCCCAAAGACAGCGAAAAATGCGTGCCAGATTCTTAACAGTTCCGATTTTGCTTGTTGTCGTTCAAGTAGCTGCTCAGCAAGCTCCTGCCGAGCCGCCGACGGTTTCGGCCATCCTGCAAAGGATGAGCAGCTCAAAGATGGATGAACGAGAAAAGGCGTTTGATGAAGCGTCGAAGCTCTTGGCCTCCGAGAAGACGGCTCCGCGCGATGTCGAGCGCCTGCGACTGGGCGTGATCCAATCGTTGACTGCGGAGAACTCTAGAAACAACATCTCCGATATGGAAATGGCCAAGCTCGCGGCTGCGGCCAGCTGCGGAAATGGTACAGATAATTGTGAGGGCGACGAAGAAGAAGACGCCGAAGACCCATCAACGGTCTACATGCACAGGCTTATTGCGACCGTGGCTGGCTTCATCCGGCGCATGTCGGCACTAGACATGGCTGTCGCTCTTCTGGAAGCCCGGAACGACGCTGCTTCACAGATTCGCATAAGAGATCTAATTCGTTCATCGCTCAATGACCCTTTGCCGCATGTCCGAACGCATGTGGTTCGACAGATCGTCGATTGCCGCAAGGATCGGCAAGACTTCGTTCCCTTGTTGCGGGAAATCGCCAAAACGGACCCCTTCATACTTCCGGCGGACGGCCCAGCAGATGATGGCGGCGATGGGGACAAGTTTTATCCGGTCAGATTCGATGCCAGACGAGTGCTGCGACACATTCAGAACAACGAACCTTGCACGCCTTAAGGTCGCTTTTGACTTCTTGGGTTCCGGACTGGCGATAAATCCCCATCTCTAACAATGTCGGCGGTGTCAAGCACTTTTGGAGCACACCACTGCATGCACTCGTTGAAGAGCGCCATTTCGCTCTCGTAGGTGGTTTGCGCGTTCCAACCTGGGC